>Ga0209611_10000398_pt1 | contig 62558 bp, 50 predicted proteins | sample S1TSphgellanicum_3_FD_187693 | JGI IMG/M metagenome (GOLD analysis project Ga0209611, IMG submission 187693) | Host-associated microbial communities from peat moss isolated from Minnesota, USA - S1T2_Fc - Sphagnum magellanicum MG (SPAdes) (version 2) | ecosystem: Host-associated > Plants > Peat...
TCAAAGGGGTTTTTTTTTTTTTTTCAAAAAATTCACCAAAAAAGTAGAGAAAAAAAGCAATGTTTGCCACCTTTAAATTATGTGCCTACAGAGGTAGCTAAAAAGTAGCTTAGCTTTTTGACTGTACTGTAGTCAAACCTGACTAAATCCTCATATATTATGGCAGCCACTTTCATAAACGGTAATTTTTTTTTTAAACTTAAATTTTTTTTTTCTCATTTATTATTTACCCTTCTTCTTTTTTTATCCTGAGAATCGGACCCTTCTCAAAATGTGAGAACTGGTTCAATTCTCGGGTTGGATGCCAGGTGAGAACTTGGGCAATTCTTAATGAGCGGTTCTCACGGAGAATCGGACTGAGAATTGACGTCAATTTTCAGCTGGAAGGTTAGAACTGCCTAACACTGATCTCTTCCAGTGTTTGGCGATTCTTTACTTTTGTAAAGAACCTGCAGTTCCCATTCTTTTAAACAATTAGAATAATTCTGTTTGGCATTCCAAAAAATTGGAACTTCGGGTTCAGTTTTGGTTCAGTTTTTGAAAGAAAAAAATTCAGGTTTTGATTCTAGTTATGGTTATGTGTAACGTGGTCTGAAGCTGAAGGTTAACAGCAGGTTTATTGCCGCGTTGGGCGGTTCTACCTGTCGATTGAAAATTGCCATCAGTTTTCAATCCGATTCTCAATGAGAACCGGTGATGGGAAACACCACGAAAACCGGATTGATGGTTCCATTGGAGACGAGGATTACTAGTAAGAACCACCCCAAGTTCTCACTTGGCATCCAATCTAAGAACTGGACCGGTTCTCACATTTTGAGAATGTCCAATTCTCATGATTAAATAAATAGATATTTAATTTTAAAAACTAAAATCACCGTTTATAGAAGTGGCTGCCATAATAAATGAGGGTTTAGTCAAGTTTGACTACATGACAGTTAGAAAGCTAAGCTACTTTTTAATTATCTCTAGAAGCACATAATTTAAAGGTGGCAAACAATTTTTTTTCTCTATTTTTTTGTGAAAATTTTTTAATTAAAAAAAAAAAACCTTTGACCTTGTTGCAGGTTATTTTCAGATTTCACAACAAAGCGAAATTTTTTTCGCACAGAAAGAACGCTGATTGTAAAAAAAAATTATATATAACAAAAAATCATAATTTGTGAGAACCAACTTGTGAGAACCGTCCCTGAAAATCAAGGGTTCAAAATTCTGTGAGAACTGCTGACTCTGAAAACCGCCTAACCGAATTTTTTTTTAATTTTGAAAACTGAGGAGGTTCTCAGAATGGGAAAACTTTTTTTAAAAAAAGAACCAAGGCAGTTGTCAGAACCCGCCCCCAAAGAACCGGACCCGACGGATCTCAAAAAACAGTGAGAACCGCCCAACACTGGTTTATTGCTGGTCCCAGACGCTTTTCCCCCAAAAAAGAGTATTTTCAAAAAATCTGGTTTCAATTTTGGTTCCAGAACCGAGTTCAAGTTCTGGTTCCAAAAATGGATCGGGTTTTAAACATGGGTCTGGTTCCAGAAGAAATCAGACCCGGCTCTAGTTCATTTTTTACTAAGCGGACCCAAAACGGGCAGTTCTATCCAGTCAAACCGGGTAACCACCCAACACTGGTCTCTACTACCATGACGGGCAGAGCCAATAAAAGAGAACAAAAATAGGTGAGCTACTTACTCAACCTTTGGTTGGGAACCGGGAACATGTTCTCCATGATTAGGTCTTCATTATTACTGTCGAGAGGTGCGAGACGCAGTTGCGGAGTTTGTCGCGCGACTTTGCAGCCATCGCGCGCGCTCTCTCTCTCTCCCTCGACTCTCTTGTGTTGTTGTGCGGTCCTGTTGGTATCTGCCATGGCGTTTGCTGCTCGTTCCTTCATCCCGTTCTCTGCTGCTGCTGGAGCTTCTTCTTCTTCTTCCTTGCCCTTAATCCGTCGACTTGCGGTTCTCCCAGCAGCAGCAAGTGGTCTTGGTTCTTGGTCACAGCAGAGTTCGTGTCGTCGTCTTCCTTCTCCTCCCTATAAGATCCCACTCTGCCATTCTGTTTGGGAATTCGATCACGGTCGTCTCCATTATGTCTTCCCTGTTGCTGGATTGTATAGGACTTCTTGGAGTGGTTCTGAACAGCAATTGCGTCGGTTGTCATCAGCGGCGGCGGATCGTGAATTTGATTGGGAAGTGCGTAGTAGCAGTAGGTGGACGCAACAACGACTGGAGAGGAAGGAGAGGTGCAGGGTTGAGAACGTGAGATGTATGTGCTATGCATCTACACCACCACGCAATCAAGTTTCCTTCGATGTCCCTGTTATTGTTCATGAGTCGACTACAGTGGACATCTCTCTTCAGGTTTGAGACCGTAGGAAATCAATTGCTATTCTCTCGTACCCCCCCCCCGCCTCCGCCCCCACAAACCTTTTCAATCAGGGCTCTTTGTTCTCGAAGATTGCATGTAACCTGTGGTATGGTTTTGACGGGAAGTTGATTGCGATGTCGGACGCAGGCAGCAATAGAGCAGCTGGAACTGGATGGTCCTCTTGCAGTGAAACTTGCGGTCGAGTCTGTGGAAGACTTGGAACAGTCAGAGAGTGTGGAACTTTCCGTCATGCTATGTGGTGATGCTTATATTCAAGAGCTTAATAAGACATGGCTGGGCAAGGATACTCCCACTGATGTTCTCTCTTTCCCTCAAGAGCAGTCCCCTGACGAAAATCCCACTGTAAGCCTCTTTACCTGTCATCATGACCTGCTGCCCCTGGGCTTGCAACACAGCTGCAGCACTGCACAATTTTTACACCTAGAGAGAGATCTCTGGAAATGCACCTCTGAGAACTTTCGAGATTGATTATCTTGGAAAATCATATCTTTGTAACTCTGACAACGTGCTGCTCCTAAGACATCCTTCATTGGACAATGAGCAGCTGTTGTTGGGAGATGTGGTTATATCGGTGGAGACTGCAGCACGGCAAGCAGAAGAAAGGGGTCACACTCTTGTTGATGAATTGCGCATTCTCTTGGTAAATTTCCCACATTTATATCCCCTTTTTTCTGTATTTTATGTCAAACCCTATCTGCCAAGGCATCAAGTAACCTGTCACAATTTGGAGGAATTTTTGTTCTCCAGAGCAGCACACACATAAAGTTGCATTTATAGTTTTTCAAGTTACAAGAATCTGCCGTAGTCTGTAGCTTCAGGTTCGAGGTCAAGAAGATCATAGTTTTCTTTTAGATGTTGTTCAAAATGGTAACAGAGTCTGCCATAATTTGTAGCGCCAAGTTTTGAGGTTGAAAAGATATAGTTCCTTTTAGATGTTCACAAACACCAGTTTTATATTGGTGGGTTGTGTTGCATTTCATGCTGTCTCAGCCCCTAAGATTTGAGGAAGTTGTGGTCTACACATGGGTACAGGATTGACACAGCTATTGGACTGGTATGAGGTTCCATCATATCCACCAGCTGTGGTGAAGAGGATACATTACCCATTTATACCCAGCAGTTCTAGTCACTTGTGCTGAAAAAGAAATCTGCCAGTTTCATGTTGTGGGATGTATAGCAAACTATGATGACCAAATCCACCATGAGAGGAAAAGTGTTATGGTCTTACATAATGTTGTTCAGAGAAGAAGATGTCATTGCTTTGCATTGACTGAATGATGATGGATGTGTCATGTGTTGTCACAAACTGCTTTAGTATCTCTTCACTGAAAAGTTGGTAGTTCAGATCTCAACCTGGGTAAGTTGAAGTTTGTGCTGAGTGACTCTACACAGAATAACCATCTGCCATTTGTTGTCAGCTCTTGTTGCCCTCAATGACACCTTTCCCAGTTCTTTAGAAGAGAGATCAAATGTTACTAACACTGTGTTGACATGACCTAAACTGCATTTTTTTGCTATTTCCTAGCAAAGAATACATGCTGCTCTGCACAATCAGCTATTACTTTTGTTTTGGTACCTATTGTATGTATTTGACTGTGGTTTAAGATGAAGAGGCATGAATATTGGATTTTATTCATGAATGGGCTCACTGAAGAAGATTTACTGTAAATCTCTGATTGCATTTTTGGCTGTTCCAATTATTATGATGGTACTACTATTTTCTTTTAATCAATCTCAATCTTTGAAGCTCTTATACTAGCTTGTTTGATCTATCAGCTCCATGGATTACTCCATACATTGGGCTATGACCATGAGATTGGTCTGGAAGCTTCACAAGAGATGGAAGAAGAAGAGACTCGCATATTAAGTGCACTTGGGTGGAAGGGAAAGGGTCTGATCAGTGCCTCATCTCCTGAAATTGATCTTTCTGTTAACACAAGCAATAATGTCAGTGCGGAAGCATTGTCTACATCAGGCAAGGGAGGTAAGTTGTTCTCCCTCTTTGCATGGAGTAACACTCTGGCAAATCCTAACCAGTGTCCAGTGAGAAGATCCAAGAATGCTTTCTGGTTTGTAGAGTGCAGTCTTCCATCAAGCACTCTTGCTTGCGCACTCTGGAAGGAGAAGTGCAGACTGGCCAAGTGCCAATGAGTTGCAGGAGCTTCACCAATGTGAATGAATCTGGGAAAAGTAGTTTCTCCTGCTTGGTTAATTTCACATCAGGACTGTGAACCTAAGATAATAAAAGATCAAGATCAAGAGGGTGTAGATCATTATGAAACTGAAACAAATCAGGTGTGGCAAAGGTCACAGGAAACCAATGGCAGTAACAGTCTCAAAGCTGTAGGCCGCTCCCTTTTTCTAGAACCCATCAATGAGATAATGCCTCCTTAACAACAAGATGAGAAGAAGACTGGAAAAATTATAAAAGGAGGCAGTAGTAGAAAATTATGATGAAGATCCACTCACATTAGCCATGTCACAGAAGATTGTCCTATCCTTCCCCAAGTAAATGATGGGTCTATAGAGTCTTTAAGAAGCAGGGTGGTAGATCTGCTGGGTCCCTTCAATCTTCAAAAAATGTCAAGAACAAAACTAAAGGCAATTTAGATGTTCGCTCACAAGCTATGGCAGTAGACCATGCTTAGCTGCAGGTGCTGTTCATGCTTGCCCTTAGAGAAGAAAGTGTCTTCAGCAGGCTGGTCCTTCAGAAGGGTCAACTGGCAGCAGTCCTATTATTCAGGCATACCAAGGGCAGTTGACCTTCTGCAATGGAGTAAAACTTTGGAGGATAAGAAAACGGCAGAGCCTTGCAGCTCCTCCATCAATTAGCTCTCATAGACAGATTGTTCAAGAGCCAATATTGTATATGATTGATTCTTTGCAGAACCAAGGCCTGCTTTCAGGCTCATATTTGTGCTGTCGATCCTCTTGCAACTCTTATATCAATTTTGTCCTTGTGGGTCATGTGAATAATGAGATTTGTGAACAAGTAAACTTTGCTGCCCAATTTACTCCTCTTTTACTTTTTTTTTTGCAATGCATCGTTTTTCGAGAATACTGCCTCTCAAAGAACAAGAAGCTTGTGAGAACCTCCTCGGGATTGGCATATTGGTGGCAACTTAAATTTGTTGAATTGATTTCCTTCCTTCTGCAAAGGCAGGAGAAAGAAAATTTGATGTGCTGAATCAATTGATGCAAGTATCCTTGGAAATGTGGGAAATGGGACAGCAAAGTCTAGTTCTTCGAATGACAGTGATATTGGCATATGAGCTAGCTACACGATGCTGGCTGACAAAGGAAAATCATGTGGAGGTGCAGATTCTGTCCTGATTAGTGGTGGTTCTTCGCAAACAAAGTTCAAGATTCTTTTCTGCGACATGGATGGTACCTTCTCTGTTATGTATTATCTGGACTGTTCTTTTGATACATATGACTTTTGTGTATATATTTATCCATGTCTGACTTTGATAGTTGCTGGTGTTTGTTTGGGTTGTGTGAATTTCTGCCCAATTTCTGCCTCTCAGAGGCTTGTCTCTTGATGGTAGTCCAGAAGACTATTTTCAGACTGGGAGTCTGCCAGAAGTATTCACCTTAGAATTGTTTTCCACCCATGAGTGCTCCTCTTTACAGTAAGACTGGCATCTTGCAGAGAGGTCAATTTTGCTGAACCTTTGGTTACTGACTCTTTTCAATTTATGGGGATTGTAGGAACATTGATGAATAGCAGGAGCATGATCACTAATAAGACAGCAAATGCGTTGAGAGCAGCAATGAAGATAGGAGTCCAGGTTATTATTGCCACTGGCAAGGTTTGCTCTCTTTGTGTACCTTGGAACCAAAAAATTCTTATGCAGCTTTTGTAACAACATGTGGATCTGCTCTTTGCAGTTTTTTTCATTCTGTAAGCTAGTTTGGCTTGGTTGGTTGTGTGTATTTAGAGAGGTGGGTCCTTGTATATTTCTGCAGACACGACCTGCAGCTCTTGCAGCATTGGAGACAGTAGGGTTGACAGGAGAAGGAGGGGCTCTATCTCACACCTCCCCTGGGGTGTTTTTACAGGTAAGATCTGACCTGTAGCTATCAGTCTTGGAACTTGGTCGATTATCTTGTGTGACCTTCATGAATTTGGTGAAGCATTTTAGAACAGTGGAGGTAAGTCTCAGGTGGGATTGTGTTATTTGTGTCTCTGTTCATGAATGACTCACCATTGCAGGGAGAGAGAAAAGGTTGAAACTATCTTATAACATATACAGGTGGAGACTGTAGACATAGTGACCCTCAGTCTACTCCTTTAAAGAACTCTTCCTTTGTATGAATTGCAGTCGGATTGCATCATAGAATAACCACAAGAAAAAGTCAACAAAGCGGAGGGTAATCAATTGCAGGGTTTGCAAGTTTATGGAAAGGAAGGCACAATACTTCATAGCCAACTTCTTGATCCCAAGGTTGTCTCTGAGGTAAACAGTTTCTGCCATCCCATGCTGCAGCAGCTTCTTCCTTCCATCAATGTAGTCTGAGAAGCAGATTTCTCTATCTGAGGGCTTATCCTTTCTGGAGGACATGAGGCTTGTGGTTTGTTGATGGATTTAATCTGTTGTAATGTCTGTATGGAGATTAGACATTTAAATTTTCTGTGGAGCATCAAGTGCCGTTGGTGGGCTTCAGTGGGGACAAGTGTGTAACACTCTTTTCACACCCCTTGATTGATACACTCCATGAAGTTTACTATGAGCCAAAGGTAATCTTGTTCTTTCTTTTTGAACCGCGCTTAATTCTGTTGTTGTCAATCTGTTTTTTGGGCTATCCTCTTCTTCCTTCCTATGTTTCATTAGTCACTTTTGCTGCAAGGGTATGTGATCATCAGATGTGCAAAAATCTCTTCACCATTTTTTTGACAACTCATCATCACTCTATTTTCTGAGAATTAGTTTGTTCTGATTGTCAAAAGGTAAAATGTGCTGGGAATGTTGTCAGATCTTTGGTGGGTGTTAGATCCAGTGCTACTACTCACTATCAGTTTACAGCCCTTGTATGTAATGACGTTGGGATTGGAGGGACAATTTGTTCATGGTGTCTAGCATAGGCATTATAGGGTATTTGATTAGGTTTTCAAGTCTGTACTTTTCTCTAACATGAGGGATTTTGCTCCAGATTTCTATTTAAAGGTTGATCAGGCATAGGTCATTCTGAATATGCACAAAGGTGTCTGTTAAAACCCCAATGACCAATGGAATTGGTCTACTGCAGGCAGAGGTGATGAAGTCCATAGACCAGATCATGAATGCCAAAGTTCAGGTACTTCTACCACTCACATTGTTTTCATGTGAAGTTGAAATTGTAGCAGCTGTGTTTTTCTTTCAATGGAATATTGTGAGGTATATTTGGAGCAATGAAACAGAGGCTAAGTTTGGCTTGGTTGGATTCTTGCTCTGTTGTTCATTAATGGATATATTACAGTCTGTCCCCCAGTCTTAGTAAACTTGCATCTTCCAAACTGAGGGCATGTTCAGTAGTAATACACCATTTATTTCATGCTTTTGGTATTACAAACTTGTTTTCTAACTGTTCACACTAACAATATTTGATTTTTGACCACTCTGTTGTGTTAAGTATGTTGGGTTCGTGACCTTACAACATTGTGGTGCCTGGGAATTGGCAGAAAGTTTTGTTTTATGACACTGCAGAGCGGGTGGCAAATTTTCTGCGACCTCATTGGTCCTTGGCTATAAGAGGACAGGCTACAATTGTACAAGCTTTGCCAGATATGATGGAGATACTACCTGTTGGTGCTTCCAAGGGTGCTGGTGTACAAATGCTGCTTGATCATATGGAGGTGCCAATTGATCAGGTTAGAGTGGTCTCCCTGACCATCTCCAAACCCACTTCCATCTGCCTATCATTGTTGTCTTATCATCTCTCAGATGTGTTTTGTCTAGCACCTCTGTTCAGATACTTGACAACCAGCACATGCCTTTGTATTTGCTGTTGACTGGGCAACTGGTAACACACTGTGTTCGAAAGAGGGTGTTGGAAAATTCCAAGTCTAGTTGAGAACATTGGTCTGGTTGGATTCAGGTGATGGCATTAGGAGATGGGGAGAATGACATAGAGATGCTGTCCATGGTGGGGTGGGGTGTGGCCATGGCTAATGGCACTGAGCGTACTAAGGCTGTTGCAAAAGCAGTCACAAGCAGCAATGATGAAGATGGAGTAGCAAAAGCTGTCCAAGATTTCATTTTGTCAGGAGTCTTATAACCTGTGTGTTTCTCTGCTAATTGTGTTCATGCATTTGACTAACATCTTTGACTCAGGTAAAATCCTTCCTTTTGCTCACTCACTAAGAGGGGTATGAAATGTCGCCAACCATTAGCTGTCCCAGCCATATTCTACTGATCATTCACACACATTTAATCCAGTGTCAAATAATTCTGAGACCTAATAAAGTGAGATCTGCTTGTCTTAAAATCCTGAGATATAGAGTTCTGATCTTAGTCCCTCCAAATTTTTAGTGCCCAATGGCTTTTTTATTCACAAATGTTGTAAACTGGCTTTCATAAGCCTCATGTACCATTTCATCTAATTTATTGAGTGGGAAATGTGACAAATCTTGGTTCAACACAACCTATTTCTATCTACATAGTGGCTACTGCTAGTTGCTGAATTTTTGAATTGCCTTCTAACACCTGTTCCCACATTGCTTAGGTTGAAAATGTCAATTCTAAGCAATCGGTGTCTCAAACCTTCTTCATTCTCTGTTGAGTCAGAAACACCATGGAATAATAGTCACTGCTGTTGTCCTAGATCTGTGGTGACTTTTAATCACCAAATATATGAAGGTTTGAAGAACTGTCATGTAATCTTCATTCTCTGTTACAAGAACCCTGTGTCTGGGAGATTGAATAAAGAGGTTTGGCTACAGTGTTCTTATTCATGTATCCCTGTTCACAGACTCTTGTAGATTGCAGATTTATCCTTGGATATTGCTGTGGTGCTTACAGTGTTTCTTTTCTTCCTCTTGTCTGAGTGCACATCTAACCATGTAGTTTTCCTTTTTGAGTCCAGCTCTTTGTCAAAAACCCAGGAGCTTCATTGAATGAGTAACCACAAGAAGTTCAATGAGTCAAACCAGGCTTTTCAAGTTAAGCTGCAGATTGAATCATCTCATTTGAAAAGGAGCCAAGCCTGAGACTGGGTCATCTCATTTGAATGGAGCCAAGCTTCAGACTGGGTCATCTTGTTTGAGAGGAGCCAAGCTTGGGACAATGCCATTGGAGGTAGGATTTTAAAGTCTCCAGTTTTGTTTTAATGGACTATTGGATCTTTGTGTTCCAGGTTGTTTTGTGGTAGGAGCAATTGCAAAATACTTCACAGATCACAAAGTCAACACAATTTCATCCTTTTCCGACACAAGTTATGTTGTGATGAATTCCAAAGACACTTTCTATGAGGCAGATACATGTTAATTCTCTTTTCTGAGAGTGAATATGCGTTGCTGATACTTTTTGTTTTGTGTTTTTCATACTTGATCCTTGCTTCTTGTTTTTCTTGAGTTTGTTCCCAAATGATTTGTTATTGGGTGCTCATTGATTTAATCTTTTTAATTTTGAAATTAATGCTTTCTTGTTGGCTGTTCATGCATCACTTTCTCAAGTCCTGAAGTAAGAATAGATCTTATTTGAACCACTGTTGGGCAGTTCTTTGATTTTGTAATAACCTCTGGTTCCAGGATTAAATTAACCTCTGGTTCTTGATTTTTGAGAATTTTGAGAATTAAAATAACCTCCAGTTCTGGTTTTTGGAAAATTCTCAAATAGCTGGTGAGTTTTACAAAAGAATTGAAAAAGAACCAATGGTTCAGAGTATGTTCTTTGACCACTTGTTCGGGTATTTTCAGAACCATGAAACTTGTTCTTTGATCATCTTAAAAACTGCTGGTCAAGGGTCCATATACTTGACCCTTACCCACTGGTTCTTTTTTTGAAAAGGAGAGAACTGCTCAACACTGGTTTGAACCATCATGTATGAAACAAATAGAACATAGCTTCTCATGCATGCTTTTTAACATTTTACTTCAAAGTTTCTCCTCTATGTTTCTATTGTAAATTAATGCTTTCTTGTTAGGTGTTTGTGCATCATTTCTTCTGGTCCTCAAGTAAGAGTAAATCTTGTATGCATCATTGAGGAAGGAACAAGTTTGAACCAATTAAGGAGGAAAACAAGTTTCTTGCACAAACTTTTGTACATGTTCACTTTCAAGTTTTTACTTGAGTATAAGATGGAAAAAAAAATGTGGATCTCAAATTGGAGGGAAATCAAGAAAGATTTATCGCAGTAAATTGGTTCATCTCACAGGTTGTTTCACTTTGCAATTCTTGTTCACTCTTTTGTTATGAAAACTCTTAGAACTTCTGTAAGTCCTTGCAATGTTTGATGAGTACCAAACTCATCAATGGCAATGAAAGTAAGTAGTGGTAACAGTCATTTTACCCATAGATACATTTTTGGGCACTTTACATCATCCTTCATATGGGGGTTAAACATATGGACTAGTCACTAAGGTCAATTTTGTCGTTAATTTTATACAACTTGAAGTCGTTCAACAAACTTTATGATGTTCAAAAAAGCATAGATAAATATGTCAAGTTCATTATTGTCATTATTGATGTGGATTATAGAATCATTTATTGAAGTTTGAATTTGTGTAACGTTGACTTCCTCGATTAGAGTTTTGCTTTATTATGAACATTTTTTAAATTGGATCTAGGGCACTAAAAAAATTCTCTAAACAGTTCGAGGAATATCCACCAGGTGTTTGTGTGAACTGAGAGTTCATTTTCTAGAACATTTCCTATTTTAATTGTTGCTGGTTTGAACTTGCTGATAAGGTGTGTACATCGTTTCCTATTTTGATTGTTGCTGGTTTGAATTTGCCATACGTAAGGTGCAGAGCCATTACATGAAATGCTTCAGTCACTTGTTTGCAATTGTTGATGTTTACACTTGCACATAAGAACACGAAGATCAGATCACATTATAATAAGAAGGAATAGCCGGAAGAGATTTTTGCTATGTTTTCAGTTTGATTCTGGATCGAGATTAGAAACATAGAAATGAGCTAGGAAACCTGTTATCTGCCAGATGAGCTGTCAGTTTGTGGTGGCAGATGAGAAAGTCCTGAAGAAGAAAGGCTGTTGCTCATCACCAGTTTGTAACAAGGCTACATTGGTTGCTCAACAGCATTGATAAGGCAAGCTACATTGATTGCTCAACATCTTGCATAGTGAGAACAAATTGATTTAAGGAGTGCTGCTGGTCTCTATGCAACAGCTTCAGACAGTCGCACAGCATCAAGCATGTGAGTTGTTGGCGTTCTGGGCATTGCTTTTTCTTCTGGAGGAGTTCATTAAAAAGTGATTTCATCTGCTCCCTACAAGATCAAGTAACATAGGGCAATGAAAGCTCTGAAATGGCTCTAGAAAGTTTAAAAGACCACAGATAATTTTCAAAAGCTGCAAACTACTTCAAACAGATTATTCAGCAGGTAGAGGATGACCAAATGCAGAGATTGAAAAGACATGATTTCTAAAGTGAACTTCCAATACCCCAGAAGGTCCTGTCCAGGCTGTCAACTGGGCCTTTGGAATTTCAGAAGTCCCTCTTTTCATTTACTTCTTTCTTCATCGTTTTTCTTTTCTTGTAATTTTCATTTTATTTCTTTTCATTCTTCACCTTCTTCACAATAGAACTGAGAGAGATACCAATTTCCTGCACAAGATTTGCAATAGTTTCATAAAAGACTATTAGCAGCCCTCATGACTAACTCTGACCTCTGGATGGGAGCAGTGTGGAGGAAAGAGAGAGAAGATTGAAGGAAGCAATTGAGAGAAGAAAAAAGCAGTAGGGGAAGAAGATCAAAGAAAGAACAAAGGCTTGATTCAAGAATGCCTGAAAAAGACAGCCCAAAAAACAAATGGAAAAATGCAAGAGCCAGCAGAAATGTGTTAAAGTTGAGGAGCAAAGCCTTCAAAAGACTCACCCTCTGGACCCCTTTGCTTCTTCTTCTTCTTCAAATAGAGAGAATTAAAGAGCTGCCTGCAACCACATGCATGCAAGCTTTCAAGCTTTTCTTGCAAACTGTTTACAGAGTGGTGCATGACGCACATACATGCATTTAGTGTAGTTCCATGATGTATGTAATTTCACAGAGCTGAAATAACAGTGATGGAAAAGCACCTTGAACACCAAAACAGAGAACCCCCAAAAGCTCAACAGTTAAAACCAAGAAGTAGTAACTACTGCATGTGAGACATACAAGCAAGAGAGAGACTATTGTGACACAACATGCAACTGAAAGAAACTTGGCCATTTCTAAGCAGCACCCAAATCACCATGACTGATGCAAGTCAACAGCAATGTGTGCAACAACAAGCAGGATGATGATCTTAAGAGCAGCATAATGAAACCCAAACAAGACAAGCTTGCAACAACAGCATGAGGTCACCATGAAATTACATGGCAAGGAAAAGCTAAGGAGACAAACAGCAAATAAACCAGCAAGGTAATTATACAAACAGAAGGTGCCAACAAAGGACCTCGTACAAGCTGCTTTAGGGTGAAAGAATCCAGTGAAGATAAGGAAAAGATGAAAAATAAGCTGGGTGGTTCTTTACACAGATGAAGGGTTTAGCTTTAGACCCCTTCCAGATTTTTGCCTTCTGGTGGGGAGCCTAAAATCCAGAACATTCTAAAGCTAGAGCCCTCTCCTATACAATCTACCCAGTTCACAAAACAAACTACTACTACTGTCAATGAAACCAAACCCTAAAGAAAACAGAAAACAGAAACCAAAACAGTACTGAGGAGCAGTTTGAACAACACTGATAGTCACATGCATGTTCAGAGGCATTTGTCAGCAACATGTAAATTGTATTCACCAGCTAGCATAACATCCACATTGACTTCATCAACTCAAGGCAGTTGGTTTGTCATTTGGTTCTTCCCACAACCAAAACACAAAAACAAAGTTCTCAAAACAGCAGAAGAAAAAAGTAAAAGGAAGAACACCTGAATTTTTTCAAAGCATTGTTGACGGTATGGACTTCATTCCTGATGGCAGAACCTGAAGAGGGCCTGTATGGCTTCACCCTCCGTTGATCTCACACACAGAAAAGCAACCCCAACAAACAAACAACCATCCCTGAAAAAAAGGCAACCTCTAGACCTACCATTCTATGGCGCTGAAAGACATCAGAGTGAAACACAAACAGGGATTTCAGAAGAGATAAAACAAGAGAGCATTTCATGTAACTTCAATTGCTCAAGCTCAGAAGCAAGGTATAGCTCAGCCTCTGTATATGCCATGATGATGAAGATGAAGCAGATACAGGGACGATTATGCCAGTAGCAGCAGCAACAGAATGAGCCCAGTGAACAGCAAAGTGGAAGAAAAAAGCAAGAGCCAAACAATACAGCAGAACCCCAAACCCTAATCCTGGGCTTGAGAAATTAGGTCTATCTTTCGAGAGCATTGTTTTCTGTGACACTTAGTTTCTGAATGCAAGTTCTGTAAATGCTTTCTCATCGCAGGAGGAACTCAGTGCAGCAAATAATCTTGAGAATTATGCACACCAACACACATACATATACCATTGGACCATTGATCACATTTCACCCTTTTTGTTAGCTGGAGAATCAGGGCTACAGAGTCTAAGCTATCTGATAAAGAGCCTCACTTTCAGATGATATTTTTCCCAGCAAAAATAAAAATCTGATGGATGTACCATTCCTTAAAAAGAGAACATGATTTCCTATAAAATCATATTCAATGCCATATCTCTGGTTTGTATATGTACACCCAAGAAAGACAACTGAATGAAATCTCTGGATCCAATCCAAACCCAAATCTTCCATATGGTGAGAAGAATCTCAAGAAGTCCCACAGCTACAAGAAATGTCTTACACCCATCTTGGTTTGGACCAAGAAACAAAATAAAACACAAAAGCAGTATGAACAAACAATGCCAGTCTCACAACTGTTCGGGGACCATCAACAGTAGCATGTATGATAGTGACTTCTCTATCACAACTTTCCCACTGACTTCATCAGCTCTCTACACTGGGTAAAGGCCAGTGAAAACACTAACCTGCGTACCGAGTTTCTGCTGCAATTCCAGAAGCAACAGGAAGACTCAGCCATGCTGGCTAGCAACAAACAACAACACAAGGAGATAACAGAAAACAGAAAAACACAACAGGATAGACAAAATACACAGAAAAGGACAGCAGAGAAGAACAAAGATGAATTGGGCTTACAAGAAGCTCCCCACTTACAAGCCTTTATGCAGAATCATTTGGAATACTCCAAATGCTGAAATTCCAAAAATGAACTTTTCCTTATTGAGCAATATACCAGAGGTTATATAGTGGCAACCAGAAAGAAAGAAGTAACACAGGAATGAGGAAGAGGAGAGAGAAACCACACTGAAACTGTATGACAAACCCATTCATAAGGAAACATCATTCCTGCCTATAATGCCCAAAACTGCAAGATTGTTCAAATGGTCATGCAGTCTTACTACTATCTATGTATGCTTTGTGTTCAAAACTCCTGTAAGCCAAGAATCCTTTAGCTGTCCTGGCCAGTTATATGTCTGCACAAATGTCCAGAAAAGCCAGAACAACTATGTCAAACAGAAGGCAAAAAAAGTTCATCCAGGGTCACCAAACCACTCAGATAAACTGTTGGATAACATTTTATGTTCACCAAGCACTTCTGCCAGGAAATGAAGTGTCATGTTCAAGGGATTTCAAGCATCAGACTGTAGAATTTCTTTTGCCTTCATCAGGCAATGAGATATGTAGAAGAAACTACTTTAGAAGTACCGTTGGGTTCCATTAGTGAAAATGGAGCTGACCTTTAGATGATTGCACAATGTCAAAACAAAGTGGTTACTGGTGGTGCCAGATGATGAAAGAACAAGGCGTTCAAATCTTCCACGGGCAGATGGAACAACTCGAGCTCGGAGGGGACGATGGCCCAGACGGCCAGGTTGCTTGTACACAAAATGGTAAATCTTCCCAGGAGGATACAGGCGGCGAACATCTTCAGCATAGCTTGATCTCAGAGCCTGAATGACCCAAAAGACAAACACCACTGGACCAGTCCTGCCCCCAGATGGAACAAATTTATGCCAAGAACACATGACTTAGTTTCCATAAGAAAAAGAGCAGGAGAAGGGCCATTTCAAAGACTTTTGCTGGAGTCTTTTTCCATCATTTCATTTCCCATACCTCTACAGAATTCACGATACTGTTTACCCACGTTTTAGTGAGGATACTTACAATGCAAATGTCATGAGGAATAATCTTTTCATGGACTGTGTTGAAACCCGAGGGAGAAAGTCATCCTGAAAGTCCCATTAGGATCCCTTGTTAAAAATTAGCATATCACCACCCAAGAGCCATGAGGTTCTGATGATACTAAATCCAAGACTGGAGCAAAAATGACCAGCAGAGAGGTGGCTTGCCTGGTAAATGACACTGTTCACATGTGGTGAATATTTGATTGCAAGATCAAGGGACATGACCCGGGGTGGGGCAAACACAATAGCTCGGATTCGCTTTGTATCAATCCCACCTACTTCCTCTGGGTGTTTCACAAGCTCGGTGGTGAGCAAGGCAGCCACTCCTGCTCCAAGTGAGTGCCCTACAATGGTGAGCCCATATCTGCACAGAAACAGTGCACCTCAACAATTCATAAATCCTGCATACAATTTTCCTTGAGGAGGAGGGACTTCAGTTCATGATGCAATCAACTCCATTAGCCCATCACCTTCCAAGAGAACAGATTTACATGACCATCCCAATACCTTGAAGACCTCTTAGTTTTGCAACATACTCAGAATGATTTGAAAGTTCTGCCCATGAGGCACTTTAATCACTTTGCATTTTTTCCAATATTTGACTCCATCTATTCTCAAGTTAGTTGCATGGTGAATCATTGTACTGGCTGTTACAGTTATAATCCTCAAGAGCAGTAACATGGGATGCGTACCCTTCATTTGCTAGAAGATGGTGCTTCAGCACAGGTGCAACATGTTTGATGCTCCATTCTACAGGGACAGACATACCATGGTGTATGTAACCACCATCAAAGGGCTACCAACCAGATGCACAAAGAATCGCCCACATAAAGTCCAGGTGAGATTTCACCACTCAATGTCAGTTGCTTGTCAAACATACAGTGTGGTGGCCAAAAACTGGAAAAGGATTCCAGGTTCACAGAAATTCTTGATATGTAACATCTGAAAATGCTCTTGCCTTATCATAATCATTTAGTTGTAAGTTCATATGGTCCCAAACTAGAGCACATACAGAGAGACTGAGTTAAGTCTAAACCTTCTCGCCCTTTTGGTTATTCATCAAGGTGATGTAGTCTTGGCGATGCAAAAGATTAAGGCCTCTAATATACATGCCAACTTCCTTCCGCTCGTGGTCCACATGTACAAAGTACGGAGGGCATCCCCCTGGTTCCAACAGGTGTTCAAAAGCCACCACATTCTGTGCATTGAAACTTGGGTCATGTTCCTTGATCGCCTTCTCCAAGCTGTCCATGTCCGTCCCATATGCTCCCAGGACCTGAATAGGAAAATTCTCCACAAAGAAAGTTGGGTGAAAAGGGTGGTTGTGGGTGGGAGGGGTTGTTGGAAAAATGTCTGAAGTGGAAAAGAAGGTCCATAGCCACAACAAACAAATGACAGTCAATAGTCTTGAGCAACTAGAGTATCAGCTAGATACTCACCAAAATGCAGTGCCTGAAGATGTCTTTAACTTGGGCAGAAGAGGCAGTTGGGCAACCTTGGGAGTCCAATGATCCTTTCCAAAATATTTTCTTGGGAAGACAGCACCCGTGCATATCCCCAATTAGGTCTTCATCTCCTATTTCTTCCCAGCTTTTCCCCTCCTCTTGTGGTTGCTTCTGCAGTTTGTTTGACCAAAGCTTCTTCATGCTTCTTCTGAAACTGGGTGGTTCTTTTCCAAATTCCTGCACACCAGGAAGCCCTAAACCGACTACTATTACTGATTAGGAGTCCACCTTCTTCTTTCCTCGTCTATATTTTGACTGTAATCGGGAGTAAGAGTCTCACCTGGGTTCTTCTTCTTCTCGTCCACCTGGTCTCCTTTGCCCTTACTCTCCTCTTCTAGATTTTGTCTCCTGAGATGTCGTTCCCTCTCTTCTTCTTCTTCTTCTTCTTCTCGTTCTTCACCACCATGATCTTCCAAAATTATCCCTCCATCTTCTATGTCCGCAAACCTCACATCCACTCCATTTGCAGCAACGTCCTGCTGCTCCTTCTCCTCATGACCCATCTCCAAAAAACCGCTCCAAAGTTTGATATAGTACAACTTTTGGGGCCCAAACCTTACAAAACAGCAGGAAACGAAACGTACCAAGATCCGTGAGAGTTCTGTTTTACAATTATCCAAATGCAGATAGGTCCCTTCACATGAAACAACACATCCACCAAGCCGCAAGCTCCCGTCAACCGGGTGGGAAGTTTTTTCAGCTCAAAGAAAAAGCAATCCTCAAAAAAGTTGTGGCCTTTGGGTGCATCCTCATTGCACTTGCATCCTCACAATTACTGCTGCAGTTGTAGAAGAAAGCTCTTGCGAGCTGGTTCCTTTCGGTGCACAAGGAGGGAAGCCGCGACCCCATCTACCCCACAGCACGTCCTCGCGCTGCGGTGCAGTTTCCACACTGAGATGTGTGGTGGAGTGAGCGCCCGGTGCGGAGAAGCCCCGACCCCCCGACGCCCTGTTTCATCAGATTATGAACATAGAATGATGCCTTCATGGACGATACCTACTGTCCATGCATGTTCTCATTCACGTGATGCGCGGAATTAGTTAGTAATTACGAACGTATTAGGATGAATGTTTGTTTTTTCTTTTTAATGAAGTAGGTGGAGTAACCATCATCCACAAGAGGAATGAGCCAAGTTTGGGTAGAGGTCAGACAGTAAAGTAGTAAATATTTTTTAGAATCCTGCTTAGTTCTGGCAATCAATGGGAATTCATTGTCTAAATATGGCAACATGTGACCTTTTTTTTTTCAAAATATGGCGACTTTTGCAGTTTTTCTTTTCAAGTAAAGCCTTCATACAAGTGAGTTTTTATTTGTCTTCACCATGGGAAAATTCACCCAAGAAAAAAGCACACATACACAGATGGATGAGGATGGGTTCCCATGTAGGAATTTGGTAGGGGCCATACCTTTCACATGTGACAACAATCAAAAAATTGCCCTTGACAGTGAATAGGCAACTCCACAAGCAACTTCAAAAAATTGCCCTTTACAGTGAATAGGCAACTCCACACGCAACTTCAAAAAATTGTTTTTCTCCATGTCAGCCTACATTAAAAAAATGCTTTTCACATGGAAATGAACTTATGTCATCCATGAATGAAATGAACTAACTATGATTTGCAAGGAAAACTTCAAGAATTCAATTCAAACATCATTTCAACAAAAGCATTTAATGGTATTGAGCCTCCAAATGCAAATCAAACCCTACTACAAGCAAGTCTAGATCCATCGATAATGATTCAATGTTAACACATCATCTTGAGAAGAAAAGATTTCAATTAATTCCATAGGTGAAGAAAGATTGACAATTTGCATTTGTGCAGTGAACCACAACATGTGCAAAATTACAATTTCTACATTCAATTCTCACAAAATAAATGATTTAAAATTACAAGGAATAACTTTATAATATTCACACAAAAAATGTTCACCTTTAATCAACCATACAATTCAACGAGCTTTGTTGGTATGGCAAACGATAAAAATTGTCCTCTAATCCATATTGTGTACTTCAATGTCACCCAATGACATACTTAGAAACATCCAATGTGTTCAAGTTCACACATGATTTGAATATGACTTTTTATTGCATATTGTTTAAAAAATCCTTGTTCATATATGGCTATGCTTGCCAAAATAACAAGTACTTTTTACCACAAGTTCATCAAAATCGTTAATTGGTCTACCAATGATCGTTATGCTCACATCATCAAAACATCATGACTTGATTATATGCCTTTGTTTTCAAATTCACATTTCAAAGTCTCTAAGAATTCAAGCAATTCGGCCATACACAAAGCATTATTAACCTACAAAATTGTGAACTTCATTAACAACATGTCTAACCACTAGGTTGTCATTTAATGTTGTTCATCATCGTTATCAAGATCATGCTTAGGATTGAACAACTTTGAAGCATTGAAAATTGACAAGTCAAGAAATCATTTGTTAAAATTATGTACAACTAACTTCACATGTTTTTCAATAATTGCTTTCATATTTTCCAATGAGTTAAACTAGTTAAATGTATGTGTGGTGCATGTAATGCATCATATTATAATGTATTTTCTGCCATTTAAAAAACCTTTAGTAGAAGAAATAGTTATGAAAAGGTCAAGGTCCTTGGCACCATGTGCAAAGTTATTGGGATTTAAAAGATTATTCCTCAACACAAAAATGGCTACCTCCAAAGAGGAGCCAATGCGAAAAATGTCAACCATGTCCTTATGAAATAATTAATTGAATTCATTCAACTCAATCAACAAATGCACCATTAGATGTAACATAAATTGGAATTGATATGAGGTTTTTTATATATACCAATAAGTTGAAACTTGAAATGAATCAAATATTGCAAGCATATGATACAAGATGCATTTCAAAACCTAGATGTGAAATAACCATCTCATTGTTAATGAAATTGCAAGATGACCAAAGGTGTGTCATCAAATGTCAATTCCATGAGTTATTTCAAGTCCTACACCTTATGTTGTTATGTCTAACCCACTCATTACTTAAATTTAAACCAAAAATTGATTTGTACCCTTCCATGTTTTGTCCCAACAAGTTTTTTCAATTGTCGCTTTATGTTTGGTTACATTTCTCCAATTTTAATTTCAATTTTGGTTGTTCTTTCAACTTTCAAATTTTGATCAATGTTATTGGCAATTATGAGGACTACACCAAGAATGAAGATTTTTATTTTGGGGGTTAAGTTTTGCATACGAAAATCTACCTTGATAATATACCAAATGGTTATTAAGTTGGGCATTTCAAAGCCAACCCTTATGCATAACATATATGTGTTATCAACAAAATAATTAGGGAAATTAATAACCAATTTTATCATTTAAACAATAATGTAATAATATAGTTGGGTTTCAAAAAAATCAAAATCTAGTTATTTGATCCACAAACCAAAAAACAATTCATGCATATGAAAACTTCCCCCTCCCAACTTTCCCCCCTTCATTTTATGAGGAAAAATAAATAAAAATTGCCAATATTGGAACTTGTCACACCCTTAAGTTTGTCTTAAAATATTGAAAATAAACCTTTAAATTGGTAGTAATGTTCAAAAAAAGGGAAAAAAAGAAAAACTTAAGGACGTGCTCCCTAACTCCTTGCATTTATAAAAGAGAAATGTCCAAGAAATTTGAAATGGGATTATGACAATGTGATAGTCATAAGAATATCATGAACAAGTCACCTCCACAAGCCAAACAACGTAGGTGGTTAATGCAAATGGAATTGACTTTTAATCACAAACTTGTTTTGGACTCATTACATTCACAACCCAAACTTGGAAAGAAATCACCATGGACCTTTCCTCCTTATAAATACATTTTTTGATTAGTGGTGAAAGTTTCATGAAAATGGTTAAAAATTTTGCAACTCCCAAGTGCAATTCCTAAATTCCCTAGTTATGAATCCCATGCTTTGAAATAGTCATAAAATTTCCATATGAATTTTGATCCAAAAAGTTCAAATCACAAAGCCGTAATTTTTAACAAGATATTTCCAATGCCATGTTGCACATTTGGATCAAAGGTCAATTGATCCATGTTCCTCAATTTCAATATTCAAGAATCAAATTGTGAATTTGACTCATGATCTTTCTTTGGCCATAACTTTCAATTCAAAACTCCAAATATTGCAAAGTGGGAATCCACTTTTGATATTTACACTTCAAAATGTTTGAAACTCACAAGCAAACTTATCCTTGAGTGGTACCACTAAGAACGTCACACCCCAAAATTTTAAGACCCATCCAACTTTAGGAATCACATAAAAAAACTTTTCATTCCAAATTATTTATCAAAAGGTTACCCAAGTCATACAAAATTCAAAACTCTAATTAAATTTACAAAAAAATGCATTTTGATGTGGAAAATGAATGCATAAAAAAAAAAATTCAAGGACTATCCAATGCGGGATTTTCTTGATCAAGAACATAATTTATTTTTATTTTTTTTGAAAAATTTTCTTGGATGTGAGTTTTTAAGAATATTTCAAATGCCAACCTACTTGATGTCCTTTATATATAATTAATTGAATGAATTTTCATTTAGTTATGAATTTTTGAAGTTATGATCATGAAATCCTAAAGGGCCATTGATGTCAAAAACACAAATAGTGACTATTTTCATCTTTTATTATTTTAATGATTTTTTTTATCGTTCCCTTTGCATGTATTAAATAAACAATAGAAAATATCTAATATGTAAATGTAAAAACACTTAAAAGAAAAAAATCAAGAATTGGGTTATGAATGGACAAGAATGGTTCAATAATCAAAATGTTAATGCATATTATAAGTTTTTGGGTGCTCATTATTTTTCACGAACGTGTGCATAGGTGGGGAAAACATAGCCCACCTAATCTAATCAAATAAACCAATGTATAAGTAGATGGAATTTTACTTCTTCATTTGGGTCCAACCTTCTTATGATTTTGTCAAGGTGGTTCCTAGTGGTACCACCCAAGGAAAATTTTACCACCCGTCCCACACTTGTGCAAGTGTGCATGAATCCTAAGATGTTATCCTAGCTTGTACCATCTTTCATGCCATAGCCTTGATTTTCAGCCCATGTTAATATAACCTTTTAAAACCCAACAAATATTGACAACAAATGGAATAACTCAATTGTTCAAAAAACATAATATGAAAAATAATAAACAAAGACAAATGATAAGGGATTGAAAGTCCCAACATAACAAAAATAAATAAAAATCAAAATGATAATTACCTATCTGGAACATTAGTTATAATAAACTTCAACAATGAAAATAAAAACACAAGGAAAGGTGTTATAAGGCATGTAATTGTTGTTGTAGCCCTACATGTTGCCTATCACTTACCACCTACCTTGCTGCAAGTCAACAAAGTAGTAAAATGATTTAAGATCATGAAAAAGGGTGTTGCAATAGTTGTTATTTTCATTACTTCATGTAGGTTACCGCTTACCATCCTATTCATTAACAATGACAATCATTTTTTTTTTAATCATGAAAAAACTATGTGTAGGAAATACAAAATCTTTGTTGTAGTCATGAATTATATTTGTTTCTATATGTTTCTTTTTATAATATTCAAAATGTACATTTTGAGATAGATTTTGTTATAAAAATACTACAATATAAAAGTTATGTAAAATCAATACTACCAAATGGCCATATGTGAATTGCATTGTTTAGATCATGAAATTAATATTTTTTTATATGACATCTAAATAGGCCTTTGTATGTTGAATTTTGTTGGGAAGTTCTTTCGGGGGGAACACTTGGTGTAAAGTTTGGAATCTACGTGCTTCAAATGACCATTTTTAGGAGGGGGTATTAAATAATTGTCCAACCTATTTTTTTTCACCATATTATTATTTAATTTTTAATATATACATATTAAAACCACATTATATGAATTATAATCCCTTATTTCATATTATTACATACCCTATATTATAATTAAATGTATTATTGAATAAAATGTACGCTATTTTTTAATTAATTAACTTTTAATTTTTACCCAACAACTAATATATTGCATGGTACATTTTTACTCGTATATTTTCTACATTTTTTTACAAATGCCCCCTCAGTGGAAGTTTTAACATGTTATTTTTTGTCCACCTTGAATGCATGTACCGATAAATGAATCTTTTGGGTTACATTTAATCAGCCAATAGATGCACAAATAATTCTTGCAAATTCGAATAACCCCATATTAAATGAGCTTTTGGAGTGTGCTTGAATGGTCAATAGACATACATCTAATTTTTGCAAGTTCAAACACCCCAACAAATGAAGCTCTTGGAGTGCATTTAATTGGCCAATAAATGTAGGTATTCATAACAAGTTCAAACAATTGGATAAAATGAATGCAAGTTATGTATACAATGTAAACAAAATATTATAACAATTTGATAATTTTCAACACTTGTCCATGTTTGATGCATGATGGTGGATATTTTTTAAATATATATTTTATGAAAGGTTCATTCATAATTTGAGTTCCAGAAAAAGAAATAAAAGCTCCAACATTTCTTAAGGCTACTTTTTAAAATAACAATTTACATGGAAAAAAACTGAATGGGCAAAATTGAATATGAGAAAATCATGTTTGTTGCGACTAGACTATTTAGTTATAATCTAGTTCTATCAAATACTTTTTAGTTGTAACCTAGTTTTATTGAACATTTTCTAGTTGCAACAGACACAAATTTCTCATAGTGAATATTCAACATTTTTCCAAGTTTGATGCATGATGATGGATATTTAAAATATTTTTTTGATGAAAGGTTCATTCACAATTTGAGTTCCAAAAAAAGGAATAAAAAATCCAACATTTTTTAGGGCTACTTTTAAAAATAACATTTACATGTAACAAAATTGAGTAAACATCATTAACCAAAATAAGATAATACATGTGGTCGTGATTTTTCACATGCATACATAATTGTGCATCAATATTTTGGTTTACATGTATAAACATTAAAAATGCCAAAATGAACTTCTATGGACAACCAAACATGTTTTTTTGCAAGATTATTTTCTACATATATGACTTATGCTTCAAGCTATAAATTTTGAATTTAATGGATAGACAACTAGCAAATTAGTTTAAACAAATGATTTTTCCCCTTGCAACCATTTCATTCAAAATTTAAAAGCTTTGAAATTTTGATATGATTTGTTTTTTCATCAAATTCACTCAATGAACACATATTTGCTTTAAAGAAAACATGTTTTTCTTGTACAAAAAGTTTGAAATCAATTTGCATTACTTTTTACATTCCTTTTTATTACTCAAAAAATGAAATTAAAGAATACATATAATTTAAATATCTCATAAAAACATTTACATAATATCCAAATTAATTTTTAAAAAAATTATCAATATAATAAAACATCATTCTATCTATTAACATGCAACAATCCATTGCAATTGCTATCATTTAAATAAAATAAAAATTCAGAGTTGGACTTCACAATCTTATTAAAATTATACATTCATTTTTGGAACTTTCATTGTGAACGAACCTTGAAAAGTTGCAATATATGATGGTTTATGTCCCAACCTATCGTTATGTTATGGAATTGGTGCACATGTTAATGATTTAATTGTTCAAAAAAATATTATTTTAAGTTGTAAGACCTTTAAACATCACATAATTACAATAAATTAATTTTAAAATACCAATTTTAATGAAATTTTATCCACGAAATTTTACCCATATAAAAAGGCAACCATTAAAATAATCTTCCCCATCAAAGTTTTATAAATTTCTTGAAGACAATCATATGACATTAAAATTTTATTCATTATTACATTGTGTTATGATAATGTTGATGATTATGAAATTTTTAGGTTGTAAAATGTTCTTCCATTAAAGATGTACTTGGGCTAAATGTATTTTTAATCATTTGACAACAATAAATTGGATTTTCAAAATTAATTTTAAAAAATTGTCACATAAAGGTTTTTAAATAATCTTTATAAAATTATTGGTGTACATTTACAATATAAAAGTACAATTATGAATCAATTCAATGTTTAGTTAAATATTCATGATTCTTATAACATATTTTTGTTTGAAACCCAAATCATTTTTATGTGATTTATATAATAATTCAAAATGAATGAAATCTTATTGACACAATATATAGTTTTAGTTTTGCCTAAAATCTTCCACATTATAATCTACATTCATTCAACAACTAAAGCTTTTGAAATGCATTCAATTCCCCAATAGATGTAGGCAATTTCGCAAGCTCAAACATCTTGACAAATGAAGTTTTGGAATGCATTGAATCAACCAATATACATAGGTAAATTTTGCAAGTTTGAACACCCTAACAAATTAAAGTGTTTGGAATGCATTCAATTGACCAATAGATGTATGTAATTCTTGCAAGTTTGAACACCCCCATAACAGAAGGTTTTGGAATGCACTTAATTGGTCAATAAATGTAAGTAATTCTTGTAAACTCAAACACCTCAACAAATCAAAGTTTTGGAGTGCACTTAGTTGGCCAATAGATGTAGGTAACTTTTGCAAACTCGAACATTTCAACAAATCAAGGTTTTGGAATGCATTCAATTGGCCAATAATGTATGTAATTCTTGCAACCTCAAACACCTCAACATATTAAAAGGTTTTGGAGTGCACTCAATTAGCTAATAAATGTAGGTAATTCATGCAACTTCGAACACCTTAACAAATGAAAGTTTTAGAATCTACTCAAGTGGCCAATAAATGTAAGTAATTATTGTAAGCTTTAAAACCTTACCAAATGAAAGTTTTGGAATGCACTTGATTGGCCAATAAATGTAAGTAAATGACGTACCCCCAAGTTCCTTGATGGATTCAACCATGAGTCTTAAGGTGAAGATAACAAAAGGAGAAGGAGTTGGGATGCGCTCCCTGGCTCGTAGCACTTCGGGGGTAGAGGGGCATGCTAAAGCTTCGGGATGGGACTAGGACGATTGACAAGCAAGTCACTTACTGACACAAACCTACACAAACCAAACAATAGGTTGGTTAATGTGTAGTTAAAACACCTTTGGTGCACGGACAAGCCAGAGGTAAATATGGACTCATAAAATTCACCACGACCCAAACTTGGGGGAAGCCACCACCTTCCCTCTTATAGTATACTCTGTGCCTAGCCACAAGACCATCACCCAAATGTCATTTTGTCCCACGACTTCAAATGGGAGTCCCAAATTTCCCAAAGTTGGGACTCTCGTAACTTTGGGGGCCCATAACTTTGTGTGCAAACCTTCGATTAAGGCAAGGTTTGAAGCAAAGTTGTATCCCTCATCAAGAGCTTTCCAACGGTATGTGGCAAGCCACCTACATGCAAGGAAATTGGGGCGATTCCCAAATTTTAATGGTCAAAAGTCAAATTGTCAATTTGATTCTTGGCCTTTCTTTTGGCCATAACTTGTGTTTTAAATGTTCAAATAGGTTATGCAAGCCCATTTTAGACATATACATTCCAAGAGCTTTCCAATGATATAAATAAATTTTCAATCCAATGAATTTTGACCCCTAAAATTGTCCTCTGAAAATTTAGAAGTCCATTGGGACTCCAACTTCCAAAATGAGAGTTCATTTGGGAGTGTGGGGGTTCATTCGCTCACACTCTTTTGCACTCCCAAGAGCATGAAATGTGATTCTTGGGCTCACTTTTCACCCACACCTTTGTAAGCCCTTACTTTAGTCGTGAGCCCAAAGCTAGGGTTACGACAACTCAATTGGTTATTAAATGTAGGTAATTCATGCAATTTCGAACACCTTAACAAATGAAAGTTTTAGTGTCTACTCAAGTGGCCAATAAATGTAAATAATTATTACAAGCTTTAAAACCTTAACAAATGAAGGTTTTGGAGTGCACTTGATTGGCCAATAAATGTAGGTAAATCTTGCAAACTCTAACACCATGATAAATGAAGGTTTTGGAGTGCATTCAATTGGCCAATAAATGTAAGTAATTTTTGTGAGCTTGAACACTTCAAATAAATTAAATTCTTGCAATGCATGTAATTGTCTAATAAATGTAAGTCATTCTTGTAAACTTGAACATTTCAATAAATTAAGCTCTTAAAGTGCATTCAATTGGCCAATAGATCTAGATAATTATTGTAATTTGAACAACTCAACAAATTAAACTCTTGTAGTGCATTCAATTGACCAATAGATGTAAGTAATTCTTGTAAACTTGAACATCCCAATAGATTAAATCCTTAGAGGGCATTCAATTTGCCAATAGATGTAGATAATTCTTTCATATCCACATGTTGACATATTAAAGTTATATGGTTCAAAGAATTAAAAAAAATTGTAGTTGATTACATTTCGTTAAATACTTGTAAGTGACAACAATCAAACAAATTATTTGGCAACTTTTGGATCATGCATTCTTTGAGACACAACCATCAAAATTTATTATAATCTTGACCTTTGATGAAATTTTCCACTGTCTTTCGTGAACCTTTTGTTAGGTCAAGTAATTAAGGCTGTGAAATTCCTTTAAGCCATTTTGGAAAAATGAAAGCACAATTTCACAATTTTAAAAATAGATGCTTAAAAAAATTTCCACCACCTATCACATCAAACAAAATACAAACAATTGTCAACATGAATAAAAATAAATTTTCATTCTAATGCCATTTTTTAATGAAAAAATATTACACCTCCTTAAATAAAGCTAAAACTTGTGGTTTCATTTGGAATTTTGACAAAAAATATATAACATAGGATTGCATTAGCACATGTTGCTCAAACCTGATTCTTAAAGATATAGTTGGTTTCCATATAAATCGACTCATTATAACTTTTGTTCCAATATTTCAATTCATGTTTCACAATTGTTCATGCATGTACAAGCCACCATCTTCTACCCATTTGATTAAAGATCTATCTTTCAAGTTTTGTATTTAAGCATAAGGCTTGATGAATCATATCCATTCCAATACATTCGACAAAATGTACTTTTCTTGAAAGTGGAAAAAAATAAAAAATAAAAAAATCCAAAAATATGTCTTGATGTTCCTCATTCTAGTGGTCATAAGAATTTTGCAAAGATTTCCAAAACATTTCATTATTAGACCCCCCTAATTATATTTGCCCACCTTCCAATCATTCCATGCATCTTTTCATATTTTTGAATCATGAATATCATACAAATAACAACTTAATACTTCAAGGCTTAAAGGCCCCCACAAGATTTTATAATCTTTATAGAAATGTTTTCAAAATCATTTGTCAAATGATTTGGATGTTTGAATGCATGAAACATGAAGAGTTCCTTTACTTTTTATTCTTCCAAGAATGCCATGTCCACTTTTGCGAACTCCTTACATGATTTTTCAATATTTGCTAATTTTGACAATTTACAAGTACTTTGCTCTTGCAATCTATATTATTGGCATGCTTGTCAATAAGAAGTTGCAAGGCTTTAAGGTTTTCTTTCATACCAGCATCATACCTTGTTTTCCTTTCAGCCAATGGAAAGGCTCAAGGTGCCTTGCTTTTATTCCTTTTAAGTTTGGGGGGCAAGAAGAATTTTTTTTTTCATTTTTCCTTGTTTCCCAATGTGTTCCCACGGTGTTCCCTCTAAATTCCTAATGGGTTCCCAGTAGAGAAGTTGAAGAAGCTTTTTTCCTTGTTTTTCTCCTTTTCTTTTTTTTCCCCTCTTTTCTTGCATACAATTTGAGAAATAATTAATATGTCAGACTGTGGTAGTTGGTATGGTACTAGTGAACTAGACTTGTGCGAAGATTTCTAACAACAATTGTCACTCTTGATAGTTAAAATGTTCCCATTTGAAAAAAATTCTGAAAAAATAAAACTTCGCAAGTAGAATGTTTTGGAAAAAAGTTGATCTATTAAACTGAGTTGCCAGAGGTAAGAAAGTCTAGATGTCTAGAGTTTGGACCCCCTCCCCTTGTTTGGTAGGTATGAAACAAACAAATCTGCTATGAGTAAATGAAGCCAACAAGCAAGTGATTAAATCTATTGTGATTAAAAAACAAAAAAAAACAATCAGATCTGCCAGTGAGTAAGTAAACAAAGGAATGAGCAAGTAAATTGGATCTATCTCTTTTGAGTAAGAAAATAAAAGAAGAAATTAACAAGAAACAAAATAACGAAAGCATTTGGGATCTGTTGTGAAGTGAAAAAATAATTAAAGAAAAGTAAATCAGATATTATGTTAGTAGATGAGTTTATGATCGCTAGGTTTTTTTGTGTTGTAATGTAATTGGGAAACTCATATGTTGGTAGCAGTAAGTATGGGGAATAAAAATGCAGTTTGCAGTGCACAAGTCATAGGCGACAACCCAAACATGTAGACAAATACCCTTAACGAGGGGACGCAGAAATCCATGTGAGGGAAAAACCGGACCAGTCATATTAATCAAACTGACATATCGCATCTGCTGAGGGAGTTGCTAAAGAGTATTTAGTTGGGCCACCATAAGATGATGACCTCCAACCTGCTCAAGACCCTGTTATTAGTCTTACCTAACCCCTTCCACCAGTTTTTGGTGGGCTAGTGATGAATAAAACTTCAGTAGTAACACATGCAATCCACCAAATTCTGAACCAGGTCCTAGACCAACTCCACCCCTTCCCCTCGGAAAAAGATCTCCCTTTGCTGCCATCATCACATGCAAAGAAAAAAGGAAAGCCAATTCAGACTTTGAATAGCACAAATCCCAATATCATGGCAAGTTCAACATCTAAATGTCCAATAATTATTTTATTTTGAAGATTTCATGTAAAAATAATAATTCTTGTACATATTAAAACACTATTTATTTTCTTTCATAGTTTTTTTTTTGAATAAATATGTTTTGTCAATTTCAATAGTTCTGAAAGTTACATAACTCATATTGAAGTTGCCTAAGTACACAATGTTAAGAGTGAAAAAAATTGGTGGAGAGAGGTGGGAGGGGTGGAAAATTCAAATATGTATGTTAATTCAATTCTCAAATATATGTATACTAACCAGTTGTTACCAATTGGTAACTAGTGAGGCAATAAGATTTTGAAATTTAATTCAGTTATTACTTGGTAACATGATTTTAGGTGCACCAATCTATTGACCAGTAACATGTGATAAGGTAATTAGTGGTTTAAATAAATTGGTAACCAATTTGTTACAATAATCGGTTGTTGACAATAATAGGTTGGTTTTAAATTGTGACCAGTAGTTGTAATAGTTTAAACTCAAAGTTTTATCGGCTAGTGATTGTTTAATTTAAAACAATACTATGTTTGGTATAAATAAAAGGATTGAAGTATAGATAAAGATATTTTTGAAACGTCTTGTAAACTTTTGAACATTTGGAACTTCTTTTTTCTTTTAATTTTTAGATATTATTCTTTGCCATTTTTTGGTTTATGAATAGGTTCATTTATAACTTTGATATTTTATTTCTTCAACTTGTTATGAAAGATTAAATTGAATTTCACTTTTGCATTTGGGATAAACATCTATATTTGATTTCCACAAACTATTGATGTGAAGCAGCCTATTAATATGATTTAATTAGAATTAGAAGGCTTACAAGATAAAAATTCCTAAATTTAAGAAGACTAAAAGAAACCTTTAACATTTTTGCGACCATGTAGTGGAACATAATTGTGAGCAATCACACTTACACTCTCTAGTTTTCAACGATTATTTTGTTTTGGGATTTTAAATTTGAATTTGTAATAAATTTAGTAGGTTTTTTTTTAAAAATTGTGCCTTGATGATTTCTAATTTTTATAGCAACCTATTGATCAAAAAAACTTGAATTAACAATTGTTTCAAGTTAGTACAAAAGATGTCAAAAATAACACTATGAAAAAAATGGGCGTTTTGCAATTAGCTTTGCAACTCAATTTTTGAGTTGCATTGGACATTTGTAACTCATCATATTTACATGTTGTGAGTGTTATTAAACAAGTTGCAAGAATTACAAGAGTTGCAACTCACCATATATATGGTGCAACTCATTACAACTTTGTCGTAACAACTTTTTTTCAATTATTATGTAACTCCCCTGTGACTAAAATTATAATGTTGTGCTAACATCATTTTTCATCCATCCATCAAAATTTAACATGTGACACTATGAAGATTTTTCGTGAATTTTTGAAATATTGATATCCATCGTTCATTATGATTATTTGTTTTAGATGTTTTTGGATTATGACATGTGGCACAATCCAAAGTTTCCTCGTGGCATATTAATTGAATTTTGGAAACATATATATATACTTAGGTAGGTTGGTACATAGCCATAAGTAGGTAAGTTGATTTAGCTCCAACCTACCTACTTACTTACTATCTAAGTAGTTAGAAAAGCATGACCTATTTATTTAAGTAGGCAAGTAGGTAGGTAGGTAGGAAGGTAGAATACTAGAAGAGTAGGTGAATTCAAGAGTAGTCACATAAGCATTTAAATTTGTTTTGTGTTTTGCCTTTAGGGTTAAGTTTTTACGAGTTCATCCTAACATGGCACATGTATTTTAATGTGAGAATGTAAGAGGAGACACCTCTTTTATGAGTTTGTGAATTGAGATATTGAAGACAAAGCATATGGGTTAAATTTTGTAGTGGCACCCTAGTTGCAATTAAATTGTAACTACAAAAAAAAATTCCCACATGTTATTTGTTTAATTTTAATTTTGTAATTAATTTTAAATTTATAATTAATCATCTAACATAATTATTTGGAATTATTAGGTGAATTAAATATATGATAATTAATGATCTAGATTGATTATATGAATTAATTAATATAATTCAGATAATAAGTTAGTTGATAGATTCAAATAATTAATTATCAAAATAAGTATCAGATAACTAATTATCAAAATAAATATTAGATGATTAATTATTTAAATGACTATTAGATAATTAATTATGTTGATAATTGATGATTTGAATTCAAATAAAATTCAATAATTATTCACCTACATTAACAAAGTTGGTTATCTGAAATTATTTGAATTAATTAATTAAATTTATACAATTAGTTATTGAGTGTAAATAATTAGTTATTAGATAATCAATTATTCATTATCTGAATTAATTAAATATTAATCAATCAAATTTGATTAATGAATTCATATGAATAGTTTATTATTTAGTTTACTTAATTAGTTCATGGTAATTAAGTATATTACATATTAATTACTAATTTAAAATTAGTACCAAATAATTCATTTTGAAATATTAAATAGTAAACATGAATTTGAGTAGAAGACATTGAGGTATATAAAGACATTCATATGTACACCCTTATTGAATGTTTAATAAAATATACACATTGCTTTTAATTTCAATTCAAAAATAGACTTTCACCTTTGATGAAATTATATCGTTTGATATGTATGTATACTAACATAATATTGTGAATTCCAATGAAGTGAAATATTACTAACACAACAATTGAACATCTATAAAAAAAATAGGACTATAATATTTATTACATTATTTAAGTTTTATTTTTCTAGATAATTATGAAAATGATTTTTTAATTAATTAATTCAATAAAGGAATTGGCTTGTATCAATGAAAAATTCAATAGTTTAGTTTTAAAAAGTTTGATGTGTATAAGAAATGATATCTATATGTACATATTCATAAACATTTTAACACACCATTCCAATCCAACTAAAGGCCTGCATTTACACTTTCAATGAATTGCACAATTTAGAAATCTTTTAATAGTATGAATCGTCACATAATTGACAACTAATTCTAAATGAGTCGAAACTCTAATTCCAAAATAGTGGATAAAAAATAGTTATGTAATGAAACCATAGTGACACATTTTGTTGTAACTTAGTTATAAAACTAGTTAATTTAATTGACTATTAGTTGCAAATAAGTTACAAGTTCCAAATGTTATGGACCTTTACCTAACTATACACGTGGCATGATCATACGCATCAATGTTGTACGCCATTTGCAAATTAGTCGTTCACTCAACACAAAATGATGCACCCCTAAGCTTTTTGATAAACTCAATAGCGAATCCAAAGTGAACATAGCGGAAGGATAAAGAGTTGAGGCATGCTACATGGCTTGTAGCACTTCGAAGGTAGAGGGGTGTGCTAGAGCTCTAGGATGGTGATGCACCCCCAAGCTCCTTGATGGACTTAATTGCGAATCCAAAGGTGACGACAACGGAAGGAGAAGGAGTCGGGGTGCGTTCCCTGGCTTATAACATTTTGAGAGTAGAGGGGTGTGCCGAAGCTTAAGGATGGGGATTAGGAAGATTGACAAGAAAATCAATTACTTACACAGACCTGTACAAACCAAACAACAAATTGGTTAATGTGTAGCTGTAATACCTTTGGTGCACGGATGAGCCACGATCAAACACGAACTCACAAGACTCATCATGGCCCGAATTTGGGGGAAGCTACCACCTTCCCCTTTATATTATTCTTTGTGCCTGGCCATGGGGCCAGCATCCAAATGTCATTTTGTCCTGGGACTCTAAAATGGGAGTCCCGAAATTCTTGAAATTGGGACTCCTGCGACTTTGGAAACCCATAACTTTTTGTGCAAACCTTTGATTGAGATGAGGTCTAAAAAAAATTTGTAGCCCTCATCAAGATCTTTTCAACAATATGTGGCGCACCACCTAAATGCAATTGAAGACTTTTAGAAGTCGGGAGTCAAATTGGCAGTTTGATTCCCAACCCTTCTTTTGGCCATAACTTGTGTTTTAAGTGTCCAAATGGGTCATGCAAGCCCATTTTAAACATTCAAGTCTCAAGAGCTTTCCAATGGTATAAAGAACTTTTTAATATAATAAGTTTTGACCCCTGCAATCATTCTTTGAAAATTCAAGAGTCCATTGGGACTCCGACTCCCAAAGTGAAAGCTCACTTGGGAATGTGGAGGTTCATTCCTTCACACTCTCTTACACTCTTAGGAGCATGAAATGTGACTTTCAGGCTTCACTCTTGGCCCACATCTTTGCAAGCCCTTGCCTTGGTCACGAGCTCAAAACTAGGGTTGCAACACTAAAACTACACGAATTGTAACACAATTGAGATTAACCATTTTGCTGCAACTTGTGATCATGGTCAAACTATTGTTAATTATCATTGTATATATTTTGCATACATATGCTCGTATAGAATCCAAGTTGCAACTAATGTGCAATTAAACTATAATTATGAAATATTATGTCGTGGCATTTAAATTAGTAATTCATTGTTTTTTTGTATTGTAATTATATCCTAGTTGCATAGTAATTTCCACGACAATCTAGTTGCATGCCATCTAGTATCTGTGGACACGATTTTTCATAATGTAATCACAAGGGGCCTTAAAAAGCAATCATAATTAGGAGTACCACAATAACATGTTCATGAAGTGGTTGAATCACAAAAACAACCATGTTCTTAAGCCAAGGGAATTCAACTAGTTGATGCTCCCAACATTGAACCTCAACAACCGATTGTGGCAAATTTACCTCTTCAGCAAATACCAACACAGTAGGAGGAAAGAAGGGAACCACAAGTACCTTCAACTAGTCAAATTTTGACACCTTAGCAATCGTCAACAAAGGCTGAATGCACAACCAAGTGGACAAAACACCACACTTGTTCAACATGTTAATGAAGTAACCTTTGTAACATAGAAGTGGCAGTCTGCAACACCTAATTATTACATTCCCAAAGTTGTTATACCATCTCGATCAACATTTGTTGTTGGGTACTACACATTTGAACTGGTTTTCATTTTGAATCCAATTGCAACAAATTCAAAATTGAAACATGATCAATTTTTAAATCGATTGGAATGCCTACACAACTTGGATCAAAGACCTTCACACCAATCTAGTTATCAACAACATGCAAAACCAGTGGATGTGGTCACAATACCAGTTGATGTTCTACAAACACAACATGTCACTTAAGGTGTTTAGTCAAGTATACTTGTTTGAGGGACTATTGAATGACCACTTGTTCAACAAAGTATATATGTTACAACCCCACAATCCACTATTGAAATTACATTAACATGTGCATATTGTCCATAGGTTGGACATGAATTCAAAAATTGTCCTTTTGTGGATGATAAACTAAAATGATTAATGAAAGAATATTCATAACTTTTCTACCACCTACCGCAACGAGCACACCAACAATACAGGTTGGTGTACCCATGTCACAAATCCAATCACAATTGAGTTTAATGATTCATCCAACATCAGTTAATCAAAACCTAAATTGGCAACTTGTTACACCACTGATAGTAGGACAACCTAGAGTTGTACCATATCCAATGTGGTAAAATACAATTCCACCTTTTATACCCATAGATCCTAACATGTACTCTATGTACTATTTTGGAATCAAAGGACTTGATCCTTTTTTTTTTTGGAAAAGAGGAGAGATATGCATCCAATACTACCCAAGCGGACATCTTGGCTTGTCCAAAAATAAGAAACCAACCCTCTCCAATGTTACCACCCCAATTTGAATGAAATTTATCCATGCTTGCATAAACCATAAGGAAGGCAAGACTAGCCAATTCATAGTAATTCACAAGTCAGATTTGATCTCCTTTTCATGTTCCTTTTGGATGAAGATCTTGTTTAATTTTGGTTATCCTAAACATTTATAAAGCCCTTTTGCATAAAATACTTTGCTAACTCAAATTAAATCAACAAGATTTTCATCCCTCTTTGATTTGGTCATTACATGGGGAGGATGGACCTCACACTGAGTGCCTAATAAAATGAGCAACTTGAAAAAAAAAAACTCTTACCAATGTGGGCATCAATGTTAGTTTTATTCGTAGTCCATCAATTCATAAGTGATCCCACTTGCTTGTGCCCTAGGCCTTTGCTTGAACAATTGCCCAACACACAAAAAAAAGATTTACCTTTTCCCACACATGCACACACACAAAATAGAAAAAAAAAGAACAATTAAAATTAAAAACCCCAAAAACAATATTGAAAAAACCAAAAGAAGGAGGCAAAAGAAAACCAACAAGAAAAATAACGAAAAATAACATGTTCAAAAGAAAAATTTAAAGAAAAAGATAAACATCACAAAAAAGATAAACAACAAAATTTTTAAAAAAAAGAAAAATAAAATAAAATAAAAACCTAGTTAGAAAAATAAACATATCAATTAGACTTTGAGAAACTCATAAAGTGTCAACAAGTAAAAAAACAATTTGTTTGAATCACTCTCTACAAACCAAAAAGGCGCAAAGCAAGATTAAAGAGGCCACCCAATAAAGAAATTATATTGTTTTCAATTATACTATTTTTGTACTTTTAAAAAAATTTGGTATTTTAAATAACAAAAAAAAGAGAAATATATTTTTTGAAAGTACAGAAAACCAAAACCAAAAATAAAACAGAAATATAAAACCAAAAATTTAAAGAAGTACAGAAAGAAAAGAAAAAAAGAAAAAAAAAGGGGGAAAATCGAAAAAATCTAGGAGAACAAAAAAGAAGAAGAAATATATATGTTTTGAATTACAGAAAATGAAATGAGAAATAAAATAAAATATATAGAACCATGATTTTAAAGAAATACAGAAAGCAAAAAACAGAAGCCTTTTTTAAAAAGGTGAAAAAATCTAAACAAAAACCAAGAAAACAAAATTAAAAAACCCAAAAAACCAATATTAATAAAACCACGAAATAAAATCGAAATAAAAGAAATTAAAAAAAGAAGATAGAAATTCAATTTTGAAATGGTATAGAAATTTTTTTAATATATAAAAACATAGTTTAGGAAATTACTAAACATAAAATATATAAATAGGAAAAAAAAAAGGGGTGGGGGGGGGAATCAGAAAATTTTGAAATTTGAAAAGAAAAATGGTATTAAAAAACCAGCAGAAAATTATAGGGAAAAATTGAAAGAAAAAGAGAAAATAAATAAATAAATAAAAGAATTTTTTTTTAAAAACCAAAAAATCCCGGTAAAAGTGGCAAACCTTTATTGTGATCAAGAGCTCATGGCAGTGGTAACAAACCTTTATTACTATTGTTGTTTTGCGGGGACTAGACTACAAGAGACTTACCTCTACCGATTGATCCTCATGTTGCTCTTCTTTTTTGTCTCTCTCCTCCCTTTTTTTGTTGATCTTGTCCTCCTCTTCCACAGCTCCACACACACATAAAATTTAAGACACACACAAAGACGAAAGAAAGAATAAAAACAAAGCCAAAAGAAGAACAAAAAGACCACAAAAGTAAAAACAGAGAACAGAAAATTAAAAGAAAAAAAAACCAAAGAATGACGAATGAAGAGGTCCCCAGAAAAAACAATTATGAGTGGGAAAAGGGAGGGGAAAGAGGAATGAAGAGGAAAACAAGAGGTACGAGGTAGGTAGGGAAGGGGTGGGGCAAGAAAAAAAAATTTACTGTTGAAAGTCAGGGTGTGTGAAAAAAAACTATGAACCTAGAACCTTGTCTTGGGGTTGGGTTGGGTTTCATCCCATCCAAAAAATCCCAAAATGAGATTTTTTTGAGATGGTGCAGTGGTGAGTCATTCAAGCCCATCAATATGTCCAAAGAGTTAACAAAAAGATTAGTTTCTACGAAATTGTGTTGTGATGGAGACATTTTATAACATGTATGCTTTTGAGAGGGCAAAGGACTTCCAGCAAGTTTTAGGAAAGCAAAAAGGGCAGAGAAAACATATAGGAGAGTAATTTGAGTAGTGAGAGATATGGAAAATTCATTCTCTCACCGTAAGAGAAAAGGTGTTGATGTTTCACAAGGGCCACTAGAAAAAAGAAATGGAAATGTTATGCGGATCCATGGTGTGATTAATACAATTCCAGTCCTAGGTGAAAATGCTCCTTCAATCTCTAAACAAGGCACCCATGTGGTGTGTCCTCTTGATTTTATGATTGAACTTCTTTTGCACAACTATTTTTTTGGGGTTTTCTGAAGCTACATGATGAAATTTGATGTTAGTTTATGAGCTTCCTTGTTGAATATCGATAATTTTGCTTGCTTTTTGTTGCATCATTTAAATCAATCGATATGAAATGAAGTGATATCAAAACAAACTCTTACATTTGTGATTCGCTTTGCTGTAACAAGTAGAATTGGTCAAAGGAAAATTTGTCAATTGGCATTGATTATGTACATCTATAAAATTTGTAAGGATTGCAACTTTCAATGTAGATTGTGAGTAACTCCAAAGTGGTCTAAATCCAACAACATAATTATTAAGAATTATTTTGAACATGGTTCTTGTGATTGTGTCCCAATTGCTTAGGAATTGCAACCCTTGGTGGCTAGAATTTGTGGAAAAAGTAGTGAAATGAAAATGAACTAGATTGATTAGGTGGTTGTAATTAAGGAAGCCAAAATTTGAAGATTTCAATTCTTAGCATAAGTCCTTAAATTTATTGCCATATTTCCACCATACCATAATGTGATGATTATTAATTATTGAATTATATTCTGAAACTTACTTTGCATGTAAATGATTTTCTTTTGTGACTCACTTGATTTTTTGAAAGAAAATTAACAAACCTCAAAAATTACAAATATTGGAATGGAATCAAAATTTAAATTTAAATGAAGTTGCAAAATGAATATGGTATTGTTTAATTCATTGATTATTGTCTTGTTTTACTTTACATTTCAATTAACTATATCTATTTTGTCAAATATTGTGATTGTATATGTCATGAATATTTCATTTCTTTGATTTTATGTACAATCAAATTATCTTCAAGACTTATTTGATGAATCTTGTTGACATTTCTTTTTCTTTTTCTTTTGTAGAAATACCCAGTGCATGATTTAAATCCTAATTGCATTTCAAAGAACCCGAATTTGACCATAATTTTTTTCCATGGGATTGCTTATGGGATTTACAATGAATGGAAGGAAACATGGACAACACACCCCATCAATCGTAAAGAAAAATGCATATGCTAACCACAAATGTTGATTCCAAAAGATTTGAATGACAATGTTAGAATTTTGTCATTATCATATGAATATAATGTTATGGCAAGTGTTCACAATGATGTGACTAAAATTGGTTGAAACCTCATTCAAAGCTTAGTTGTAGATTCAAGGTGTGACAATATCCTTATTTGTGGACATCTTATTTTTCATTGTGTATTTCAATTAAAGATAATTGATTACATTCTAACATCTTTGAATAAATTGTTCATGTGGGGCATTATTGTGGTACACACCAAATGTTGAACACTTTGGAGTTTTCAAATTTATTGAAAAGAACATGAAGCAGGGCTTTTATGTTAATTCCCATATTGGAGATGAATTATTAACAAAGTTTGTGGTCACATTATCAAGCCTTGGGAATCTAATTTGGTTGTAGTGACAAATTTGTGATGAGAGCTTTTCAAAGTTTCATATTTCGCGATGGAACTATATTCAATTACCTATATGATTTATTGAATTTGAATCCACTTTGTACCTATATTTAATTTTAAAACAAATATACCTTACTTCAAATTTCCTACATTCTAGTATTTGAATTAAAATTTCAATGTAACACATAAAGACTTATTTGTACATAAACACTTGGAAGTAAATACCTCAATGCTTGTGCATAATAACTTATTTACCCACATGTGATTGGAATATTTTATAAGTTGACTTTTAAAAGAAAATAAAAAAGAAAAAATAACTTGCAAACAAATATGTTATGGACTTATTGTTTAGCTTGTTATGTTATTTGATAATTTGCACCAAATACAATATATGACTATTTCTACATGTACATTGCCATTAAAAATGTTGTTGATGCATTTTTGGTCCATTTTGAAATATTTTGTAGGTATAAAACTTTTTGGGATGAACATGTGGCAATGGTTGCTTATAATTTCAAAGGTCTTATCCTCAAAAGCTTGGTGGTTGAAATGCACAAACATGTGTATCAAAAGCAAATGAATAAGTTGCATGTTGAAGTACAAAAAATTTGTGTGAATTTTTTGAAATTTTTTTAAGGTGTGGTGTTTTATATTGTACCACGTGTTGGTGGTACCCAAGACCTATCAAAATATTTCAAATGGCAATGTCAACAAATTGCCAAATATATAACTCAATTACGTCTTTTGAAAAATGTGGAATCTTTTGACCTAAAAATGGAACAACTTTCAATAGACTTTACACTAGTACACAATGAGTCCAAATCCACTAATGAATTCATTAGATTTTGTAGTGAATTAGGTGAATTTTGATCCTAATGAATTCCTAGCAAATTCATCAATTGCTTAGTGATTGGTGACATGTTGCTATGTAGAAGTAAATTCATTAACATATAAATAACTAGGAAATTTTGAATATTTTAATTATTTGACTTAGATGATTTAATTCAGAATATTTAATGCAGATTATTTAATATTAATTACTTAATTCATAATATTTAATATTAATTACTAATCCAAATTATATAATGTATTATTTATTTCGGTTTGTATTGGATTATTAATTAAAATTATTTATTTATTTAGCTTTTTCTTTTAATTTAAAGTTTCAAGAATATTCAAACCTACCTACCTACCTAAATAGAAAACTAGCACCTATTTGCTTGTGTAGGTATTCAAATTGATAGGAAAGGAAAAATGTAGATGGAATGAATAGCCAAAAATATATTTCATTTACTTTGTAATTTCCATTTAGGGTCAAGCAAATTTTCCCTCATCCCAAATTGGCATATGCATTTCAAGGCATGTGACAACTCAAGACAAAACATGTTGGTTATATAGTTTGTGAAATGAGATTCAAAACTAAAACATCTAGGTTAAATGTTTTACTTGTACTTTAGTTTTAAATTGACATGCAATTAAACCTTTTCTAAAAGCCAATTTTAATTAGTAATATTTTTCTCATATTATGTTTAAATGCAACGATTTAAACTTCATTCTGAAAGGTTTTCAAAACTTTAGACAAAAAAAATTATTAAAATTATTAAAATAATATTTGAATTGAAAAAAATTGCATGTAAATCTTGCATTTCAATACATTTCAACAATGATGTCTTGAAGACATTATCTTTCTTTAACTATCATTATCTTTTTTATACTTTGTCAAATGAAACAAAATTTTAAAATATGATTTTTGGTATTACATAATACATTTTAATTACAAAATTTAATACAAATAGTTCATGAAATATGATGTATCAACATATAATAACGTTATTTTCAAAACCATTTAATGTTTAGTATATTTAGAAAATACAATGCATTTAAATATGGTATATTAAATACATACGTGTTAAATTTTATATAATAATATGAGTTTGATTATATAATGATAGAATATAAATTAATTTGAATATATAATCATTTTTTAATGAAATCTGTATTACAAATTATGAATACCTTTAATATAATATTCATTTTATTCACAAACATTTTTTTATTAATATAATATATAAATAATAATTATTTACATATATCATATATAAGTTCTCTTACATGATAAAAAAATTGGATGAAAAAGTTATATTTCCATGGATGAATATTATATTATCCATTTTTATCAAGTGAAGCCCACAATAAAATATTTGTTAATTAAAAACTTTATATGTAATATGTAAATAATTTTACATGTTATTTATTTTATATCTTATAAACATATGAAATATTATATTATATTAATTATATATTTGTATGTTTTAAAATTTTGATTTTGATTTTGTCTTGTTGTAAACGTTTTTTAACATTTTATTGAATAAAGGCAGAAAATAAAATCTGGCTTATTTTTCAGAATTAAAATAAATTTTTATTTCAATAATATATATATTCGATTTATGACTGATAATATTTGTACATGAACTAAGAATAAATTATACCATTAATTGATATAATAAACACATTGAAATACATTTATGTAAAAATATTTTACATTAATTTTCAATATTAAGAAAGTAGGTAGATTATATTATTAAATATATTTTAGTTAATTATAAAAATCAATATAATATCATATTATTATTATTTATTACAATAAAATATTTAATGTAATCCAAAAATAAAGTAAAGTACATTACAAACTTTTATTTTGATTATATATAAATGGAATATGAAATTTTAATATTAAAAAAATTTCATGAAATAAGAATATTTTAAATAAAATGTCTTAAATGGTTTTAAATATTTAAATAGTACCTAGATTATGTAATTATAAATAATATGCTAGTTGATAATATAAAATATTCTAGAAAATTATTAACAATATTCCAATTAATTAATATGAATGATTAAATAATTAAATATTTATTTATTTATTTATTTGGAATTTTAGTGTAGTTCATTTGGGTTCAAAATAATGGAATATGTTGATCAATTCTAAATTAATCTACATATCATATTACATTATATTATTGAAATATATTGTTATATATATATATGAACACATATGATTAAGATTGGATTTTCATCCTTTTATTTCTTTAAAAAATGTCTTTACATTGTAAAAAATGAAGGCCCAAATTATATATGGCAATTAAATTCAAAATTGTATGTAAAATAAATAACTAAATGTATCTCAAGTTGGTTTAAATTACCTTTTAATTTGTCATATCATAACTATTTGATGTAATAAAAGGTTACTGATAAATAATATTATATTTTATAATTATATTATATTAAATAAGTAATTACATGGTGAAATTCCAAGTGAAGAGATTTCAATGAAAGTGGTTGATAATTCTTTGGCGGTAAATAACTCCACCTAAAGTGGGGCACAATGACTATTGCAAGTAAAATCACCTCACCTAAAGTGGGCCAAAATGACTTCATGGTGATTATGCAATAGGCATGGTGGAATGGGGAAAGGATGCAGTCAAATTATTTCACAAAATAAGTAGCATAGTGATTTAGGCCATTGAAATAGGATGGATTATGTAATAGTGTTAGCAAATCTATTTGTGAAAACATCAATATCTATGCATTTGTTGAAGGATTACCTATTGACAATAAATGTGTAAGATTTTCATCTAAACATATTGAGTATCCAATTAGGTTCTATAGTTGAACACTTTTTATGTTATAAAAATGTGTGTTGGTTAAATTTTTAAACTATGAGCATTAGTTGTGAAATTGGTTTTATGTTTTCCCTTCTTTGTCCATGAATTCATTATAATATGTATTCATAATAGAAATTACAAATTCATTGTGAATATAATGCCAATCAAAAGAAACACCTTTGTAGTTTTCTCTTAAATTCATTTGAAAAGGGTTGATGATTCATGGTTGATAAGTTCCATATCATTCAATTTTCACTTCAAATTTGCATTATGCTTCAAACATGTGTTTTCCAATTTATACTCATTGGTTTGTGTGTATGTTCACTTTAAGATTTGAGTACCACCAAAGAGGACTTCGTAGCTGATTTGGTGAAGATAATTTTGGCAAACTGGCAATTATACACTTAACAATATGTTCAATTTGCACAAAATGCAATGGCATACTATCGGAGTGCAAATGGATTATCATTGAAATCTATTATTGAGAACTTTAATGAGAGCAATTAGCTCGACATTCCATTTTTGATCTAATAAACATTTTGTACCATCTATATGATATCCATGAATTTTCAATGCCACATTTTTGTAGATTAGTTTAGCCTCCATGGATATAGCCCATTGGCATTGAAAATGAATGTATGTAAAGATATCTATTTGTAAAAATTTTGGATTTTATTTGTATAAAAACAAGGTTATTAAAATCCATATATAATGTATGTGCATCTTGCATTAAACAAAAAATTGATTAGATGTATTGTTAGTATATGAGGGTATTGCATTTAAGTCTATAAACATGATTGTGTGCAATACTCTCATCATAAAAACAATCCCATATTTCATAGTTAGAATTTTGAAATAATTTATATATGCATGATGAAGGTATTGTGTTTACATTTTTGCTATGCAATACTTTCGGGATAGGACAAAACAAATTATGCCAATCCTATCCTTAAACTTAATACACCCATAATAGTATTGCATAGGCTTTAATCATTCTTTAGTCCATGCAATACCTTCACCCTTAAACTGAACCTTAATGCACTCATGATGATATTGCATAACCCCAATAGGAATAGGGTAAACCAAATAAAGGTATTGCAATTGAACTAAATTTCTTTGCCTTAGTATTATGTGAGGCCACAATTGAACATTGGTTAACACCCATATTAAGGTGTTGCATATAGGGTCAACAAAAGTTATTTCCAAGATGTCTTTAGGATATTGCATTTTTGAGTTAGATAAAATGAAATACTTTCAATTGGCCTAAAGGTACTACAAAACACCAAAAATGATCCAAAGGATATGCACTATCTTAATGAAAGTAATGTAAATGTAAATATGGTGGATATGATATTTGTGTTATGTCTGAGGTGTATTGCATCACCTTGATGAAGGTAATGCATGTGTGAATTGGGTTGTATATGATATTTTCAATGTGTTCATAGGGTAAATTGCATTGTTCAATTAAATGATATGAAATATAACCTAAGCATGAGGATATTGCATAAGACCAAAATGATTTAGTTGTTGCACTTGTGAATCAAATGAAGTGAAATATATTATCTCAGGCATGAGTATTGCATAATAACAAAATAATCTAGTGCATTTGCATTATTTTGATAAAGGTAATGCATGTGTGAATTGGGTTGGATATTATATTGTCAATGTGTCCATAAGGTATTGCACAAATGAAACAAATGAAATAAAATAGTTACAACTAGGCCTACTTGGGTATTGCAAAACAAGAAAATGATCCAACGCATTTGCATTACCTTAATGAAGGTAATTCATATGGACATTAGGTTGGATATGTTATTTCCAACGTGTCCTTGGGGTATTGCATGGTTAAATTAGATGAGATGAAATTAATTTAATAGGATTGAAGGTATTGCATTATAGTAAATTTGTTGTGTTCATGCACTAATCTATTAAGGGTATTGAAAAAATAAATCAAACGCAATATGATATTTTCCCTTTGCCCTAATAGTATTGCATTTCAATAAAATCATCCAGTGGTGTGCATTACCTTAATGAGGGCAATGTGATGATTAATTAATATATATATGTTTTTTGCAAGTTGTGTTAAGGGTATAACACAAGTTTGAAATCTAATAATTGTGAGGAAGTTCAAGGAGGATATTACAAAAATAGTTACATCAATGGATTGATGTGGGCTGAATAAAGATATATCAAATTTATTTGCAATACCTTCATATGGGATTTAATTGTTGAGTTTTATAAGGTTAGAAAAAAAATTAAAAAATAGTTGCAAAACCCTTAGTTGGTCCATTGTAACATTGTTTTAAATAGTCATAAAGTTACAAGGTTTAGGTCGGAGGTAAGTAGGAAGGAAAATGAAACAACCTACTTGGTATATTGCATTACTTTCATCAACATGCATTGGTGGTGATTAGTGCGTACATACATGGGTAGGTAGGTTGATGGGAAGGTAGGTAGATGGGTGTTAGTAGAAGTGGAATCCACATTACTATAACAATAGATTTGCACGACAATACGCATACATTCACAATCTTTTCCCTTATTCTAAACACACATGACTGTAGTTCATTAAAACACCAAATTTGTGGTTATTTCATATAACCAGAATCTGCATTTCAAAACACAATGTAGAAAATATAGTGATAAAATTATAATTCATTATGTTACATTTTTGATATTACAAAAAATTCATACAACAATATGGATATGAAAATCATTACAATTTTTTTTACTTTTTTATTTTACTACAAATTCCATTAGAATTATAATGAAATTCCATGTTCTATTGAATTGATATTAATACGGCCCATCACTACCATTTTTTGTGTCCCTTGTATAGCCACATGGAAGCATTTTGCATCATCATTATGAATGAAAGCTTCATATTTCATCTTTCAATTAGTCCACGTCCATAATCTCCTTACATTAATTGTACTAACTCCACCTCGTTTGCCTTGTACACCTTCTACTAATTATGCCCATTTATTTGCTAAATGTGTCAATTCATCTACCAACTATGGCAATACATCTATTGATTATACCTATTTTTCTACTAACTATGCCAACAAATTTGATGATTGTGCGAATACTTCTATTGATTCAATCGATACCCTTGACAAATGATCTTCAAACCTCTGCATCCCAAATCCTTCACTTGTTTAATTATTACTTATGGATTTGTTAGTCATTTATAATTCCAAATCAATATTGTATTGACCGCAAGATCTTTCATCTATTATTCATCTTCATTATTCCGTAGCTATAATTTCTATATGTCATAGTCTTCATCTTCCACCTTTATATCAAAATCCTTTGCCCGAAGTCCACCTATACTATGTTCCCAATACATTGGCATCTATTGCTCTTGTTTATGAATTTCAGATTTCATGTATTTGTAGGATTTGAGTTTATTCACATTGACCAACACAAGATTAATCTCAAATTTCTGAATTGTCACTAATAACACAATGTTATTTGTAACACATATTGTACTTTATATGAACCAACCATTTTTTAATAACCTTCCTTAAAGTGTGACTTATTTCCCTTTGGAAACCACATAACATAATCACCAAAATTGAATTATTTTTCTAGAAACTTTTGTTGACTCCATAATGTTTTATTCCACTACTGAATACCTATAGTTTTTATAGCTTACATTCTAGCTTCCTATAACTTTTCCAACTCTATAATTTTTTAAATTAAAATTATCATTAAAGTATTATTTCTTTCATTTCCACCAGCAATTGACACTATGTATTTTATGGGCATCAATGGATGTAATCCATACACTAATTGATATGGTGTATACCATGTTGCTATTTTGTATGTAGTTTTGTATGAAAGTAACATTATGGACAAATGCTCATCCCAATTTGTTCTATTTTCACTAATTAACTTGGTCAATAGTGTCCCAAGTACCTTGTTAATAAATTCAACTTGCCCATTCCCTTGAGAATAATAGGTTGTAAAACTCACATGTTTCAACCAAAAATGATCTATCAAATACTTGATGGCATCATTAATGAAATAAACTCCTGAATATGTGATTATAGTCAAAGGACATCCAAACTTGGTTAGTATGCACTCATACAAAAATTTAGTTGTTATTACTAAAGTATTAGTTTTCAATGCTCTTGCTTCCACCCACTTAATAGCATAATTTGTGGCAACAATAATAGATTTGTTTCATGTATATCTTCATGATAGCTTAATAGGCCCCACAAAATCAAGTCCCCATTTCATAAATGGTCCCTTTGGAAGACTTGTGACTAGTTTTGCAAGACTTTGAATTGCTAATCCTCTTGTTCTTTGACATGCATCACAAAATCTGCAATAATTATGCACATCTTTGTACATAGTTGATCACTGATATCTAGCATCCAACATTTTCCTTTGTGTTATTTCAATTACAGAATGCCATTTTGGTGGTCCTTCATGTAATTTTCTCATCACCATCTATGTTGCTATAGTTGTCAAACATTGTCATAGTTTGTTATCTTGGCCCATTTTGTACAATTCACCATTATTTAGTGTGAAAAGTTATGCTCACCTAACCAATCTTTGCTTTTGATGTACTAATAACGTGCCCTCAATCTATCATGTCTTCCAAAAAAAAATTACATCATTCAACCATTCAAGTTCTATGTAAAATAAACTTGCATCTATGGTTTAATACGGCACACCTGTGGGTTCTGTAATATTTGGTAGTCTTGACAATGCATCTATAACTACATGAGTTTTGCATGGCTTATACATTATTATGAACTCATATTTATGGAACAATAACAACCATCTAGCTATTCTCCCTGAAACTTGTGGTTTGTTGACCAAATAGACCAATTCCATATGATTTATAGAAAAGACAAACTTATTGCCCAACAAATAATGTCTGAACTTGTGCAAAACAAAAACCATTGCTAAAGCCTTTCTCTGTGTTATGCTGTAAATATAATCTATTTTATTCATACCCCTATAAACATACACTATTGGTTGATCACTCTTCCCTATTACATTCTAAGATAGCATAGTCCCCATAACTAACAAGATGCATTTGTATGAACATGAAATTCCACCTATTAGTTTGGTGATATCAATATTAGTGCTCCAATATAATTTTGTTTAATCAATTCTCAAGCTTTTTAACATCTCTCTATCCAAAAAAAAACTTTATATTTTTAGTCAATTTAGTGATAGGTGCCATAATAGTAACAAATTTTTTAATAAAACATCTATAAAACTATGTCATCCCATTGAATACTTGAATCTCTTGTGGATTCTTAGGTGGTTGCATGTGTACTATTGCTTGTATCTTCTTTGGATCTTGTAGTTTCCCTTCTTTGGAAATAATAACTCAAGATCATCCCTAAAAATACCATACATGCACATTTGTTTAGATTCAAATTGATGCCATATTCTCTACACTTTTGAAAACACAGTCTAAGTTTCTATAGATGACTTTCCATGTCACTATACACTATAAAATCATCTAGAAATATCTTCATCAAATTGTTCAAATATTTTCTAAATGTTTTGGTAACAACTTTCTAATATGTTGGAAGTCCATTTTAAACTCCAAACAACAACACTTTCCATATAAAAGCCCCCCAGTCTATAGCAAATGAAGTTTTATATTTGTCCTCTAAAGCTATAGAAATTTAATGATATCCTGAATATCCATTTAAGAAAGAATATGCCTCATACCCTCCTACTATGTTTAACACTTCATTTGTGAAAGGTAATGGTTATGGATTCTTTTTTGCGACTGCATTTAGTTTTCTGAAATCTATACAAATTCTCAATTTGCCATTTTTCTTAAGTATTATTACTATGGGTGACAACCATGTAGCCTCCTTCACATATTGAATGAATCCAATTGCTAACAACTTGTCTATATCTTGTTTGACTGTTGTAACATAGTTTGGATTTAATTTGTACATGGCTTGATGTGTTAGTGGTATAGTAGTATCCAACTTAATTTTGTGTTGTGCCAACTTTAGTGGAATCCCTTTCAGATCTTTGTATGTCCATGCAAAGACATCTTTGACCTCCTCCAACAGCTACTCCATTTCCAACACCTTGTTTGTTTCTAGCTATGCATTAATCGTCACCAACTATGGTTCTACATTAGTTCCCATATTACGCTTCATCAATTATTGATATTTAGTTAACGTCCATTAAGCTATTGCAATTCATGTGCTTTGATTTGTGCTAGAGTTTCATCCATTATAACATTCCTTGGTTGTTGGTTGTAATACATCTCCAAATACACCTTATTTTCTAGAATTATTTATGGCTCATATATGTTGCTTGCTATTTTTTATTTTCTTTTTTTGTACTCCAAATTTTTATTTTGAAATACTAGTATTCACATTTGGATTCATGATTTCCACATCTATGGTTTTCCTAGATTGAATTGTCTCATCATGTAAACTAATTGTTCCTATTGAGAACAATTATAGCTTTGTAGCAAAAATGATATCTTTTCATCATCTATGATACCATTTTGATAATCATAGCACAATAACACTTATGGTTTTCTTACTTCACCTCCCAAATGCTTAGTGATTATAATTGTTCTAATTGTCTCATTTCCTTGTATGGTAATAATGTTACTCCCCCAATCATGTGCCACTTTAGCATCCCTCAACCACATTATTCCGAAGTATGGTAAACATAGTTATGCAAGGAATGTCATGAACATATATCTTCATATCTCTAATCAAACCCATTGGTTTTGTGGTAATTTGATCTACCATCCTCAAATTATATGGTGGAGGTTTAGGCTTTGGAAGACCCAACTTCAATCTCAATTGTTGTGTGATAATATTAACTCCAGAACCTCCATCTAGCACCACATCTTCTATTGTATTCTTTCCAATCTGTACTTGGATAACTGCCATATCCAACCTATTGTTACAATAATTGTCCCTACCTTTTGTACTGAAAAACCAACTTGTTTCTTTTGATTGCTTTACTTAAATTTTGAATTTTTTCTAGTTTAGCTTCTACCAAAGATATATTTTGAACTCAAGTGCTATTTTAAGCAATTATCCCAAGTTTAAAGTATAACTTGTTTTTAACATCAGCTTACCAATGTCTAGAAAAATCTCTTGTACTACAATCAGTTTATCTCGTGAATTCATTACCTCGTGAGATTTTATGCTTCCACAAGAATACTAAATGGCATACTTGGCTAGGTTGTGTTCCATCCCTCCATGGATGTGGATGGCCCTTTTGTCTAGGTCTGTTTTATGAATCTATTGAATTGTTTCCACCATTGACTTCTTCAACTGTTCTTCTTTCTCCTAGTCGGTAGCATTCTTACTTTCCTTGGCTCTCTATTCTTGAACACATGTTCTTCAATTGTTTTACTTCTTGTTGTAGCATTACCATCCACCACATTCACATCTATAGTGATTGTTTGTGTCTCAATTACAGGTTGAACTTCTACTATTATCACAAATTTCCCATGAGACTTCTTCTACATCTTAATAAACTTTGGATAGTCTATCATTTTTATGTCCATTCAAACCATAGATGTGGCATGTATATGAAGATGTCTTTTGTGGTTTTTGACTTGGTTGTGCTACTTTTCTGGTTGCCACTGTGGTCTATTCTTTCTTTTTTCTACATGTTTCCACATTATGATTCGTCATACCACAAATTGTGCAATATTTATCAATCTCCCATGTATTACTCTATGGTTTTGTTGGTGCTACTTGTTTGGTACTCTATGGTATTGAAAATTCATTCCTTGCTTTTGCAATAGTCATGTCTTCTTCACGCAACATCATTGCTTCCTTATGTTGTTGTAGTGTTGAGCACTTCATCCTTATAGTCGCAATTTTGAAGTATGATTGTAAACCCATTTAAAACACATTAATCAAGAAATTGTTTGTGGTTAGTATTTATAAACCATGAGCCAACTTCTGAATTTGCTCATAATAAACCTCCACCTTCTCAGTTTGTTCTTGCTTCATGTTTTTCAGCTCCATGTATATTTGTTCATCATTTTGAGGCTTCCGATGACATTTGCAAAATGCTTATGTAAGCTCTGAAAAAATCTAGTCAATAAATTGTGACATGTAATTGTGGCACCACTTTGATGTTAAATGCATTAATAATATATTTTTCAAAAATCTCTACATTTTCCTTTCCTATAGAATTGAACATTTTGACGTGAGCATTTAGATCTACATGTTTTTTGAAATAAGGATATTTAAGATGTACTTATTTGGCCTAACAAAATGGCCATTTATGTGATAAAAATTGTGTGTAATTACAATAGTTGGTTTTCGATATCCTCTTTTTAGATTTGTTGGATCCGTATTTATGTACCCTCCAATAGCCATTGAACTCATTAGTGGTCGATTTGTAGTCCTATTCACATGAGTAGTCATTATCAAATTGGTAAACACCATATGTGGTGCACCAACAACTCCAATAGTTGTCGTTGGTAATGTTGAACTTCGATTTACATTCCTTCCTTCCTACCAAGACTCCATTCAATCCACTACCCAAATTTGCTACAGATCCAATTAGTACCCCACCTCTAACAACGTTTGTGTTGGGTGCAACCATTGTTTCCACTCCTACGGTTGTTATGATAACATTAGGTGATTGAATAACCTTTATTCCAACAAGTTGTTCCAAATTTTAACAACTATTGCTTCTGACACTCTTGGTGAAATTGAGTTGATTCAAGTTTGACAATGCCCCATTTTGTGGTTACCCATTGGTATCCTTTGTGGTGTAAAATGTGGATGTGAATACACCTTTGGTACTTTATTCTTGAATTGAATGGATGGACAATTTTGTTGATTTTGTGGTCCTAATTGACCTCTCAAGTCCATGCCTTTCAATTTATTCTAGATTATAGAAATTCTTGGTTCCTGATCCTATGATTGATCCATCAATGTTCTACCACATTCTACAACTCCACATGTCTAGCAATACCTAATATGATGTGAAAAGGCACAAAAAGACAATCCATGATTACATATCCTTCTTCCTCCTAGAATGCATAGACCTTTGAAAATAAATTGACTACCTCCGAATCCACATATTCCTGATATTGTTTTTCAACTATGTATTTTATTCAATCCAACTTTGGATTTCTTTGATGTGAATATGACTATGGTACTTCATCTTACACATTCACTTGTGCCTTTGCATATTTAAATGATCATACGTAATTTTCCTCAATTTCCTCAACCACATCAATATTGGTGTTTTCTTCCACCTCCCAATCTTCCACTAGGTGATAGTAATTTAAAGATGTAGATTAACACACACACACTTGGGTTGTATACCTCCTGTAACATCCCTTCCTTAGCTAGTCACCAACTTTAAACTTGAGATTTCTTGCGACTTATTAGGTACTATAGAAATCCATGCTTCGTCTTGATCTTTTCGATTCTGAACCACAGATTGCAACTTAGAAGTATACTGCACCCACTCATTTGGGTGAATAATCGACTACATCTTTGTCCATGGAAATCATGTCTATGATTGTGCCTTTTTTAAAGACCCCCAATCCATATTTCACGCCATACCACCTCTTGCGATAGAAACAATGTATGCCCTACAAATCTTTTTTCTATTATCAAAACTCATGTGTCCAACATCAAACATTTTTTTCCATTTTCAAGATTGTCTTCTATTTGTTTTTTAGTGATTTGACCATTTGCCTCCAAGTTCAATTGTCGTTGTAAATTTCAGGTCACCATTCAATTCATTCTTCTTTCACAATCCTTTGTCTTTAAAATCTATAGATCATCATGTAATCCTTACGATGTCAACCGTTTCAACCTTCAATACTTTCTAACATACCCTTTTAAATTTTGAATTGAAAAACAAAACCACTTGTTTGAACATTCTCATCTACAATACAACAACAAGAATGTAAGAATGTTTTCTTGTTATTGAAAAAACAAAATAAAAATTCCCCACAAGATGGTTGTCAAATGGTACAAATGGATTTAATTCTTGCAAAATTATTCCACACTACTATAACAACAAATTTGCACTACAATATGCACACATTTAGATTTTTTGCCTTGATTTTAAACACACTTGATTATGTAGTTCATTAAAACACTAGATTCATGGTTATTTCATATAACCATAATCTACACTTCAAAATACAATGTAGAAAAATCTAAAGATAAGATTACAATTCATTACATTACATTTTTGATACTACAGAAAATTCACACAACAATATGTATGTGCAAATCACTGTAGAACTTTATATTTTGCCATTTTATTGAAAATTCCATTAGAATTATAACAGAATTCCATGTTTTGTTGAAATGAAATCAAAACAACAAAATAAAATCTATGGTATATTAAATTAATAAAATTAAACCCCACAACTATTCATACTCCCAAAACTGTGTCTAGATTCACTTTTTAATTTAAGTTAAGATTAGGGGGCCATGTTTAGACCTAGCCCTTCCTAGGTAATTAAATGGTTGCCTATTATTAGGCACCATATACATGAATAGGCCTAGATGATGCCACATGTCATTTAATTATTGGTTCATCCCAAATCTTATTAATTCACTAGACACATGTCATCCCACCATTGGCCAAATGCATTGAACATCATAGTTGCAACATAATTTACCTTTCGATTTAATTTTTACTATGGTTGATCAATGGTGGACTATTTTGGGTGAGCCATGTGTCACCACATCATTGGTTAAACATTCAATTCACATAGTTGAAATGTAGTCAAAATTACAATTGAATATTTTGCTAATGTCATATGTAATTAGTAAATGAAGTTCAGTCATTAATCGAGGGTAGTTGACAACATCTCATGATTAGGTTGGTAAGATAATTTGCAATTAAAATGGTTAACGATGGCTATTGATGTGGTGTTGACACATGGCAAACTCTTTCAACTTGAATGTCATTGTGGACTTGTACTTGTTAACTTTTTTGGTTTATAGTTGAGAAATACATTTTTCAATTACAAAAAATATTTTGCAATTGTTTTTGTTAGTTTCAACTTTGTTTTATAGTCGAGATGTAGTTGAAAACGTAGTTACAAAAGGGGGGGTTTTCAACTAGTGATTTGTGAGAAGAAGAATTTATGAAGAAACGAGAGGAAATGAGTAAGGGAAAAATGTGGAAATTTTAGGGAGATCGTGAGGAGGAAAGGCATCAAAATGGCCAAAGTCCACTAGTGCACCAATGTGGATAAATGGTGCATTGACGAGTGCACCTTTTTCATCCCTCCCTATCCCTGGGCTAACTAAGGTGGTGAACTCAAGTTGCCTTTTATTTTTCCTTTCTTCAACCCAAGGTGGTTTTGTTTGGGGAATTTTTTTTTTTCACCCGCCATGCATGTCAAGGTTTCACTTGCCTACTTACATTTATACTACTTGCTTATGCACCCTTGGCCCCCTCCCTCTCCCACCTACCCCTCCATCTATTTACCTACCCACATGTTATGGGGGTAGGATGATTACATGGTTTGGATGAATAAAACATTTAGGATAGGGATTGCTTGTGGAACATTGTAGGTTTGAATTTTGAATTCTTGTTGGTTTTGAATCATGATGATGTGACTTGGGACTACCCAAAGATGGGAGATTTGGGGAAAATGATTCATTATTAACACCTAAGTTAGGCCTAGACATAAGTAGCCACTTAGCTTAACCTAGGGCTAGACTTAAACATTACATTAGGCCTAGACCTAAATCACAAATAAAGTCCTATTTTAATTAACCTAGCTTTTAAGGTTGAGCCTTTTTCAATGATTCATCCCAAATGGCTATTACATTTTCATGTTTACTTTGATTCTCCATCATCCCAATGCACTTGTTAATATATATTTTGGATTTTTTACATGGAAGCCAAACAATATGGGACAAACATTTTAGTTGCCACCTTGGGAAGACAAGCTTAAAAACACACATAGGCTTACAACAAAACATTTCTAGATTTATTTCATTTATTGTCCAATTTGAATGATGTAAAAAGTTACATGAACACCAATGTAAGCTCTAGATTATTTCTTCAAGCTCCAGAAACAAAGGAGCAACATAGAAAAAACATAAAACATGTAAAAATCAGATAATGTGTTTTTTCATAAAATGACCCATTATTTTATAATGTCATATCTTCTTCATATCTTATTCATTTTGTGTGATTTAAATAGCTATGGGTGCATCAAGTTAAGTTTTACATTACTTCTTTAAGATTCAAAGGAAAATGACAACCATAAAAGAACCAAAAAAAGAATGAATGTACTAAATTTTAATGTGTGAATTAGGCCCATGACCGAATATTTCCCCACCTAGTTTCAATGTTCGTATCTTCTTCATTTTTAATCTATTTTGAATGGTCTAAGTGGCCATGGGTGCACCAAGTCAAGCTCTAAAACATCATTTTGGTCTTGAAAAGCAAAGGAAGGATGTATTAGGATTCAAAATTCTATAATAGCTTAAGTGTATGGTGGTTGACTAGTTTACCTTAATTATAACCTTATTATAATTTAATTGCAACTTAGTTAGTTGCAACCGAGTTACAACCTAGTTTTAATTTAATTAAACCTAGAGCTAAACTAGTAGTTTTCCTAGCCTAGGTTTATTTTTATGCTACTTACATGAAGTAAATATTCAGCAAAAATTCTATAATTAATTAAAATTATTCTAACAAAAAAAACTTAAATGATCATTTATTAATATTTCATTAGATATAATAAATTCATATATTAGTCAGAATAGCATTAATATACATAGATAATAATAAATTATTATAGTTATAAATAATAATTATGAATACTATTGTAACTAATATAAGCTAAATTTTTATTTAACTATTATTATTTGCATTGTTAATTAACTTGTTATAACTATTATATTAATATATATTAAACAAAAATAAAATATAGTAAAAATATTGAGGTAAATATAATAGTGCCAAAATAAATAAATAAATAATTGACATTATTAAATTAATTATTAAATTATTTTAAATAATCATAATTATATTTTACTACTTATGTTGTAAATGAAAAATTAAATTACATATAGCTAATTATTATTACATGTGTTGAACATATTGTTATTAACTTCTGCTTCAATACACATTATTTTATATTTATACTTCAATTTATCAAATTTTATTTTTAGATTTAAGTTAATATTTAAATGAAAAAACTATTTGCATAGTACAAAACCTTTCATTCTTATAAATAAAAATTAAAAGTAATATCAATTTAATGAATTTTGATCATTTTAAACAAGTATAAAGCTATAAAAATGACTAAACATTAAAGTTACACAAAATAATAATAATTTGTTATTACTTGATATGTTGAAAACTAAATTTGGTTTACAAAAAATTTAGAAATGAGATTTATTGACATTTGGATTATTCTCAACTTATATTTCAACTTTTTAAAAAAATTATTTCAATTTATTAAATATTATTATTTAATTTCACATAAATAATATTTACATCAATGATCATACATAACCACTCATTTTTACAAATAAAATTACATGTATTTTAATTTTTGATAAATTTTGGTCATAGTTTTTAATAAACATTAAGCTATCACATGAAAAGAAATGAATAAACATTAGGATTCCACAATTTAATCCTTAATTATATATCATTATTTGACATGTCCTAAAATAAATTTGGTTTATGTAAAAATCAAATATTACATGTATGAACATGTACAAGCTTAAATTATTAATTCATATTCAAGAAAATTTATTCAAAATTTATATGCATTACAAAAATCATATCACACATAACTTATTCATTTATAAACATTAATTTTACATGTAATTTAATGTTGGCATAATTTAGCATAAATATTAACATATGTCATATGTATAAAAACAAGTCACATATTAATTGTTTAATTGAGTTGATAAATAATTGCAACAAAGTTGCAAATGAAATTGTATTTCATCCATCCGTTAAAATAAATTTTGTCATCCATACATGTGTTGATGGTGCCACCAAAATAGTTGAACATTAGTTAACGTCTTGACTATGTGCCAACCAGAGAACCTTTAGTCAAGACATGTTTTTCACTATTTACCAACATAATAGACATTTCAACTTGGAGACATTGTTGATGTTTAGAATATTCAATGGAATATTCGGCAAAATATCACCTAGTTGGAAAATTACTTTCAACTATATACTAATTCAATTGATGAGTTGATTTAATTGGTAATTGCCATTATTCTATTTTTAAATAAAAAAATTCTAGTTACAACATAGTTGCAAATCATGTTTATTGAAAACTTTTTGGTTATAAAAGGGTGGTTTTGTACTAGTGAATTTTTTTAATTTGTTGAATCTATGCGCCCCTTTAACCATTATTTTTTATTTGTGCACACATGTGTATTTCCTTCTCATAATTGAAGATAAGGTTTGCAATGTAAGGTTGATAGGTAAACATGTTTTATTGTTTCCATCCAAGCTTCGTTATTGGCACAATTCTTATTTTACATCAACACATTTGATTTCCAACAATGTCCTTATTTAACCCTATGGCAAAGATCATGTTGGGAAAGTCATTTTTACTTGGTGATAGGGTGATTATGATTTTAGTAGCTTGAGCCTTTGAAGGAAAAGGAAGCTACATGGATGGTCATAACAAAGAAATCCAAAGTGGAAAAAAATATATTGTAAAAAGGTAGATATGTTATAGATACATGTGTGGTCTTGGTAAACCCAACACCTACACTAGTACCATGTGTAAGGTAATGGTCTTTTGTTACAATGATGTGGAAAACTAAGATGAGCAAAATTGAGTTGTTGTATAAAAATGTTGGATCCAACGATTGAGATCAAACATGGAAATTTGCAACATCATTTAAATTTTGATTTTGATTCCATTCCCATATTTGCAATTTTTTGAGGCTTGTTAATTTGTTTCAAAAAGTTAAGTGAGTCACAAAAAAAGATCATTTACATGCAAAGTAAGTTTCAAAATATAATTCAATAAATGACTATCATTACATAATGGTATTATGGAATATTAGCCAATAAATTTAAGGACTCATGTTAACAAGTGAAATCTTCAAAATCTGGGTTCTTTAATTAAAACCACCTAATTAATCTAATTCATTTTCATTTCACTATTTTTTCCACAAATTTTGGCCACCAAGGGTTGCAATTCGTAAGCAATTGGGACATAATCACAAGAACCGTGTTCAAAATAATTCTTAATAATTATGTTGTTGGACTTAGACCACTTTGGAGTTACTCAAAATCTACATTGAAAGTTGCAATCCTTACAAATTCTATATATGAACACAGTCAATGCCAATTGACAAATTTTCCTCACCAATTTTACTTGGTATAGCAAAATGAATCCCAAATGTAAGAGTTTGTTTTGATATCACTTCATTTCATATTGGTTTATTTAAATGATGCAATGAAAAAGCAAGCAAAATTATTGGTATTCAACAAGGAAGCTCATAAACTAATATCAAATTTCAACATGTAGCTTCAGAAAACCCAAGAAAAAGAGTTGTGCAAAACAAGTTCAATCATCAAATCAAGAGGATACACCACATGGGTGCCTTGTGTAGAGCTCGAAGGAGCATTTTCACCCAGGACAGGAGGTGTGTTGATCACACCATGGATCTGCATAACATCTCCTTCTCTTGTTTTCCCCTGGTGGTCCTTGTGAAACATGAACATCTTTTCTCTTACAGTGAGAGAATGAATTTCCCATACCTTCCACTACTCAAATTCCATTCATTGACTCTCTCCTAAATGCTTTCTCTTCCCTTTCTGCTCTCCTAAAACCTGCTAGAAGTCTTTTACCCTCTTAAAAATATACATGTTATAAAGTGTCTCCATCACAACACAAATTCACAGAACCTGATCTTTCGGCTAGCTCTCTGGATATATTGATGCCTTTCCTCTTCACAATCTACCTAAAATTTCTGCACTCTTCTCTTACTCCTTTCCTCCCCTTTCTTCATAAACTCTTCTCATGTATCTATCTTGTTTGTTTTCTCCTGCCCTAGAACTTCCTAAAAGGATTGTGCCACCACTGATGGGAGGGACATGTTTACTGATTCCGTGCACACTCAACCATCCATTCACCTCTGTCTTGGGCACAAGTAGTCAATTTCCATGTCATAATCGAGGATAGAGTTTGCAATGTAGGGTTGATTGGTCAACCTGTTTATTGGTTCCTGTCCAGGCTCCATTGTTGCCAGGATTCTTGTTTTACATCCACACTTTTCCTGTTTGCTGATTTCACCTGTGTCCATATTTAGCCCATCATCTTGCACAAGTCATCTTTACTTGGTGACATGGGTGACACAGTAGCTTGAGCCTTTGAGGGACAAGGAAGCTACATGGTTGGTCAAGGAAGAGTGGAAAAAGTATATTGTAGAGAGGTAGAAATGTTACACATAGGTGGGTGGCCGTGGTAAACCCAGCACCTACACTGGTACCATGTGTAAGGTACCTAATGATCTTTTGTTGCAACAATGAGGAAAACTAGGACGAGGAAAATTGAGTTGCTGTACAAAAATGTTGGATCCAAGGATTGAGAGAAAGCGTGGAAATTTTGGAAGTATACCACCCACAGATCCTTGGTCCCGTGCCCTTGTACTGCATGTGTGGGTTGGACATGGGACCATGGGTTTGAAATGTGGGAATCTACCTCGTATTTTATTACGAGGGTACATGCTACCAGCTTTAGAATCCTATTCTTAATTATTTCAACTTTGGTTGTAGGGGAATCTTGAAGGTTGGCCCCCCTCCAATTTGGAGGTAAATATTCCGATGACGTCTGGGTAGAGTCCAGAGAAGAACTATGACTCGCTAGGGAAGTAGACAATTGTTGGGTGGGTATTATAGATGGCACAAACCCCTGATGGGTATCATGGCGATGATATAATCACAATTCCCAGAAATATCAAATACCCATTTAAAAATGAATAACCCATAGTCCACAAAAACAATTTGAATCAGTCAAATAACCACCGGTTCTTCTTGGCGGTTTTAAGGTTTTGATATATACAGAACCGGCGGTTCTCCGGATCTGAAACGTTTGAAAAACCAGGCAGTTATTTCTAAAAATCAAATTTGGCCCGGACACTGATATCGGTAGACACTAGTGACAGGGGGGGGGAGGGGCAATGAAATAAGGAGCGCTTCCTTGGCCTCACATCTTTACGCTTGTGGATGTGTTGAAAAAGCAGGCGTTGGTGGGCACAGCACGCAAGGCATTTTCACCTATACAAAGTTACCGGGAATCAACTGCCACCCAACCCATTACTGACGTAGTCCATATTAGAAATCAGTGAGTTATTAGTGACCCCGTCAAAAGTTAGTGACCAGTCTTTGAGGAGGCGAGAGGCTAAATACTAAATCCCCCCATCTAGCACTGGCCGGCGCCCTTTCTGGTCCTGACAGTGCAACCCTGCGGAGAACCGTGTGGTTCGGCCGCAGAGTTTGACTTTTTGACTGTGAAAGTTAATCAAATAAAAAAGAAAGCATCCTTCTTTCAGCGCCTGAATCGAGCCAAGTATACCTGTAAAGTTCAGAATTCGATTTTGCTGGGCTGCTGCAAAAAATAGAAAAGATCGTGAAATAAAAGAACATTTCCCTAAGTTGTTTTGCAGAATGAAAAAAACGCGTAGAACCATGCTGTCTGTTTCTATGCAGAACCATGCATAGCCTAAAGACATGTGCAAGAAGTTGAAAAACAAGCGCCGGTCAGAGGTAGTTCGGCCGCATCACTCTTGCCAATTTGAGGTCTTGAGACCTGATTTGTTCTTCTCTTTCTCTCTTTTGCTAGCTCTCTTGCTGACTCTCTCTCTCTCGTCCACCTAGCCTGAAAGTTTACTGTTCATAAATTTTATTTTGACTAGTGGGAACTAATTCGAGGGTTAATCCTTTTGGGAAATAAATTAATCTGGGTTTAAATCATTTTGAGAAATAAGATTACTTTGAGGGTTAATACTTTTAAATCCCTTAAGTTACTATACTTTATAATGAATCTAAACACAATATCCTGATCTTGGTAGGCCAAGGCCAATAAAATAATGGAATACCATTTGCTGAGCTATTTAGCCATGTTGACTCTACCAATTCACCAACGCTAGGTACCATCTCAACTTTGTCATCCGGAATGCTGGAATTCTGAAACACTTACAAAGCAGCTCTCTGGATCTGAATTGTTTGAAAAACTGGGCAATTATTTTTTTAAAATCAAATGTGCCCTGACACTGAATAGGTAGTAGGGTGTTCTTTGCAAGGGGTGTTAGCCCAGGCCAAAAATGGTGACAAAGTCGTTTGGGAAGAGAAATTTCATGCTGCCAATGGATAGGCCCAGGCCCAAGCATGCACTCAAGGTGCCTTACTTTTTTTTCCTTTTATGTTTTGGGGTGGGGAGAGGGGGAGAGAGATTTTTTTTCATTTTTCCCAGCTTCCCAATGTGTTTGCACTATGTTCTTTTCAAGTTCCCATTGGGTTCCCAATATTTTCCCCAACATGTTCTCCATATCACCTCACTTTTATCCCATATGCCTTGGAAAATGGTATCCTCCTTTCACCTATATAGGTGGGCCAAAGGGGAGGAACTGTAAACTTCAAAATAGAGCCTTTTGTTTTGGGGAGTCTCCATAGTTTCATTTTTTTGAGTGATGGACCAATCAAAGTGGCACGTCGCCAAATAAAATTAAAATAAAAAACTTGGGGGCCACCTCATCTAATTAAGAGGAGAGGTGTCTATGTCCCCAAATTTATTTCCCTGCCATTAGCCTAGGCCAAAAATGGTGACTAATAGTTTTGGAAATAGAAATTACATGCAGCCAATGGGAAGGTGCAGCATCCACTTAGGGGCCCCAGTTTTTTAATTTGGGTTTTGGGGGGAGGTTTTTTTTTTTTGAGTTGCTGATGTGTTCCTACATGTTCCCAAGTTGTGCCCCAAATTCTCAATGTGTTCCCCAAGGGCACCTGATTTCAAACCCATATGTTTTGCCCAAAATTCTCCCCTTCTCACCTATATAGCTGGGGTGTTCTCTGCAAGGGGTATTAGCCCAGGCGAAAAAATTGTGACGAACTTTTTCGTGAAGAGAAATTTCATCCAACCAATGGGAAGGCCCAATCATGCTCTCAGGATGCCTTGGTTTTTTCCCTTTTAAGTTTGGGGGGTGGTGGAGGTTGGAAGGGAGGTTTTTTTTTCAAGTTGTATTTGGTGTGGAGAGCGGATTGTCACGTGTCCACTTGGGCAGTGGAGAGTGGATTTTCCATGCAAGTTTTATTGCGGCGAA
>Ga0209611_10000400_pt1 | contig 62524 bp, 55 predicted proteins | sample S1TSphgellanicum_3_FD_187693 | JGI IMG/M metagenome (GOLD analysis project Ga0209611, IMG submission 187693) | Host-associated microbial communities from peat moss isolated from Minnesota, USA - S1T2_Fc - Sphagnum magellanicum MG (SPAdes) (version 2) | ecosystem: Host-associated > Plants > Peat...
AAAAAAAAAAAAAAAAGGAAAATAGGGAACCGAAAATAGGGGATTTTGCATTAAGTACTCAATTATACACTTGTAAGATCATGAAAGCAAAATCAACAATGGGATTAGCACTTATAACTCAGGATTTAGTACTAATCTATCAGCAGTAATGCCAAACCCAAAACAGGGTAGATTAGATTACGGTACCTACCAACCTACGAAGTTCAACAAATCTTGTCAAAATAATTTTTTTCTTGAAAAAAGAAAAAAGGACACAGGGTCGAGCAGGCCTCAATCTGAATATTTCAAAAATTTTAACAATAAAGTTATCCAGTAGAGTCACGCTCTCTTTCACCCCCTATCCCCTCTTTCAGTGGTATCGGCAAAGTAAGGAAATTTTATTAAATCTCAGTATGAAACGCTGGAACTCAGCATTTAATGCACAAGGTTCGAGTAATTATGGTAGTTGTACAGGTAGGAGCAATGAAAGTCTAATGTAGCAGCAGCACTGGAGACGGTCAGGAAAAAGGAAAGAGGGGATGAGACTCCAGTTTACCACCAAAATTGGTGGAAAAACTAGTTTGGGTCCCAGTTATATTTCATTCTGTAAAATTTCATTCCCAGCCCTATTATGCCAAAACTGGCACCCCCTAATCGCCTGACTTTACAAGATAACCTTATTAATATCGTAGTCTTTAAATCTTTGCTAAATCCACTAATAAGTTTCAAAGTTAATTATGCAAATTAGCTGTGCTAATTATCCACCAATAGCCATGTTAATTATGCATTTTCGCCACACTAAGTATCCGCCATTAGCCATGCTAATTATGGAGGATAGGCTGTGCTATGCTACGTATCCATGATTAGCCACGCTAAGTATCCACCATTAGCCATGGCCATGCTAAGGATGGAGGATTAGGCGCATTAAGTATGCATGATTAGGAATGTTTTGCAGGATTAGGCACGTTAAGTAGACAGGATTAGCCGCAATTTGCAGGATTAGGCGCTTTAGGGAGACGGGATTAGGAGAAGGTTGCAGGATTAGGCGCCTTAAGTAGACGGGATTAGCCGTGGTTTGCAGGATTAGGCGCCTTAAGTAGACGGGATTAGCCCCGGTTTACAGGATTAGGCAATAACACAAGAAGATTTGCAGCTGATTAGTGCAGTAATTAGCAAAGAGCTTTGAACCCGCCGACAGGGCCTCTCACTCCAGGAGCTCCTCTTCTTGCTCCTCTCGAGCTTCTCTGCTTCCTCTTCTTGTTCTTGTTCTTGTTCGTTTCATGAACTGCATTATCTTTCTTCCCCCTTTTGTTTTCCTTCGTCGAGGAAGGAATTGGTTTTGTCGAACAAGCTTGGTTTGACTCATGCCGTGACAAGAGTTGGTGGTTTTTTTTTTTTTTTTTTTTGGGTTGGTTTTTGGTTTTTTGTGGTTCTTTGGGTTTTGTTGGGTTTTTCCTTTTGAATGTCTGATCGAGTCTTGAGCATCCGGGTTGTACGCAATAGTACCCATATTCATCTCACCAAGAAGCCGAGCTGCATTGGGTGAAGGAAGGAGGAAAGAGACGGGATTTTTTTGGTCGTTTCTGTCGGCTTTTTTTTCTCTCTCTCTTTCGTTCCGACGTCCTTGTGTGGGTGTCGTCGAGGTGCCACAGGTTCTCACTGCCCGCTTCTCACTTTCTTTCTTTCTCCAATCCAGTTGCTGCAGCAACTATATTTTCAGTGGGAAATAGCATCGTTGTTACAAGAAGAAGAAGAAACATCATTCTTCTTTGTTGAGGGACCGTGAAGGAAGGAAGGACGGAAGGAAGGAAGGACGGAAGGAAGGAGGAGGATACCACCGCAGCATTGCAGTTCATCAGCAGCAGCTTCGGAGCTACATTAAGATCGACACAGCTGAGATTTTTGAGCTCCAAATCTTGTGGAAGGAGCTCGCTGCAGGCAGGGTGAAACAGCTATAAGCTGCTGCTGCTACTGCATTCGGAGTCCCAGTACAGCATACATTGGAGCTGATCTGTGCAGCTCTCTCTCTCTCTCTCCCTGTGTCTGTGAGATTGCTGCATTCTTCAGACTAGATAGTTCAAAACTGCCGGCCCTCATGAGGTGTCGTTCAGATTGCTGCAGCTGCTTTGGAGCTGAGATGAGCTGAGACTAGATCAGTGGCTGCTTCTGAAATGAAGCAAGAATATGGAGCACTGAGTTTCTTGTTTGGAGCCGGTTGAGATACAAGTTCCTTGCACTCTCTTGCTTGCATTTCGACTCAAGTCTACAGAGCACAGCTGAGTGCTGGACGTCGTACTTCTGTTGAAGAAGAAAAGAGAGAGCGCGAGAGACGCGAAAGAGAGACGAGAGAGAGAGAGAGGAGGAGGAGGAGGAGGAGGAGGAGGGTCTTGGTTCCGGCACACAGGGATGACGAGCCCGGTTACTAATGGATCTCAGCAGCGGGGAGTAAGTGGGAACAAGCGGAATACAACTGGAACGACGGCCGGGTCCGGTAGGAGGACCAACACCAGGGACAATAGCAGCAGCAACAGCAGGCGGGTGGTGAATTGGAGTGTACTAACAGGGGTGGACAACGCGTCGCGAAGGAACATGGCCAACGACGACGAAGAGGCGCTGAAGTGGGCGGCATTGGAACGCCTGCCCACTTACGAGCGCGTGCGCAACACCCTGTTCCAGAAGGCGTCGGGCGGGATAGACCAGATCGATGTCCGGAACCTGTCGCTACTGGAACGCCAGTACCTCGTCGACAAGCTCCTCAAAGTCACGGAAAGAGACAACGAGAAATTCTTGTACAAGCTCCGCCGAAGAATCGACAAGTAAGTGGTCCTTGTTCCGGTTCCGGTTCTTCGGGATGTGGGCGTTCTAAGTGGTCCTTGTTCCGGTTCCGGTTCTTCTGGAAGTAAGTGGGCGTTCTTGCGCTTGTTCTTTCATGCGAGGGCATATGGACGCTCTAGTCTTTTTAATAATAATAATAATAATAATAATAATGAAATAAATATTTTTGGGTCAATTTTGTGATGAAGTCTAAATGGTGATGATCCATAGGAAGAGTTAGCCAAATTTGGCGATTTTTGTTAAATTGTGGTCAAATTCTGGATATTGAAATGCTCAAAAAGTGCTTTGATTTTAGCAGTTTAAAATTTTTTTAATTATATCTTTTTGGCCCCAAAAAATTTGCTACAAGGATGTTTTTTACACAGTTTACTTTCATATGTATCAAATTTGGCTAAAATCTTCTTATGGATGATTGTCATTTTGGCTACATCACAAAATTGACAAAAAGAAACAATACTGATATTATTATGGAGCACAGAAAGATTTTCTGTTGCTGCACAGTGTTTTTTTTTTTGGGGTGGGGGCAATTTTGTGTTATAGCCAAAGTGGTGATGATCCACCGAAAGATTTAGCCAGATTTGGCTACAAGACAAATAGAAAAGTAATTAAAAACAAAAAAAAAATATATATATATACATACTGGTACTATATATTTCTGGCTACCCTACTTGATCCACCATAGTATAGAAAGAAATCTGACTATTGAAAACCTCAGAAAGCATGTGATTTTAGCTCTTTTCATTTTTAAGAAGCATAATTTTTTGGCTCTATATATATATAGCCAGAAATGTTTGTATATATATAGCCAAAAATGTGTGTATCTATATATATATATATATATAGCCAGTTTAAAAAAAAAAAGGCTTCTAGTGTTGTATCATCACTATGATGAGCAGCATTGCACCAAATGAGATGAAAATGTCTGTTTGCTGGTTTCTTTCACTAGGGTTGGAATCCAGCTTCCCACAATCGAGGTGCGCTATGAAAATGTGTGTGTGGAAGCTGAATGTTATGTGGGTGATCGCGCACTTCCCACACTTGTGAATGCTGCCAGAAATGCACTTGAGGTAACACACCCAATTCCCCTTTCTCTCTCTCTCTCTCTCTCACTCTTTGTCTCTGTGTTTAGTACACAAGTTTCTGCTCTAGTAGTAGTAGTAGGAGGAGGAGGAGGAGGAGGAGGAGGCTGAACTGGAACACATTTGGATTCATTTAACTGGAACTGGAACTACAACCACCAATTGGGTTGGGGTTCTTATTTTTTTTTCTATTTTAATTATTTTTCCACCTGACTTTAGTGTACTGAAAATTAATTAATTAATTAATTATGTGTTTGCAGAGCCTTCTAGGTATTTTGCATCTGTCTCCCACAAAGAAGACGATGCTCAATGTTTTGAACAATGTGAATGGTATCGTAAAACCGGGCAGGTGAAAACCCTAATCTGTTTATTAACCTGCCTGTCCAGTGCACTAGCTAGCTTGTTGTTGGCTTTCTTTAAATTAAAAAGAAGTTTATTAGCCCTTGAAATCTTTTCTAGTAATTTATTAAAACATTCCTTGAAATCTTTGAACTGAAGAGATCTTTGTGTGATATGGTCTCAACCCTTTTTGAAATTGGCTGAATTACTATTATTATTATTATTATTATTTTCTTGGAAAAACCCGTCTTTCAGAACAAAGAGTAATTTTCTTTATTGCAACAGTTTAAATTTTTTTTAAAAAAATGATTTTTTTCCATAAAAATTTAAATGTGTTTCTGACAAACTCTGAAAAAATTTATGGGTGGGTGGATTGGTTGGGGTTGGCTATGTGCAGAATGACATTGTTGCTTGGCCCTCCGGGTTCAGGAAAAACTACATTGTTACTAGCTTTGGCTGGAAAGCTTTCCAAGGACTTGAAAGTGAGACATAGAACAAACATGTATAGAGAGAGAGAGAGAGAGAGAGAGAGAGAGAGTACCCTTAATTTGAATTCAACTAATTTACAGCAACAGGAAGGAGAAGCTAATAAATATATGTGTATGATTTAAGAGATTTTTTAGTGTGGGGACTGAAGACAAAATACAAGCGATTGAAAATAAGACCAAAATCAGTTGTTGGGGTTTGATCTGACATGAATGATTTGGAAAACTCTATAGCAATCTTTATAGGTAGAATTGTCACTAATATGTCTCTTGATGGGTTTTTCAATCACAGATGTCGGGCACTATAACATACAATGGACATACATTGGACGAGTTTGTACCCCAGAAAACATCAGTGTACATCAGCCAGCATGATCTCCATGTGGGTGAGATGACGGTCCGAGAAACACTCGACTTTTCAGCTCGCTGTCAAGGCACAGGCACCCGATATGGTTTGCATCCTTCATCCTTCCCAAGCTAAATTTTTTCAGGCACAGAAAACACTCATAAATTACAAAACTGGCTGCCAGTAAATAAATCTCTGATGGGTTATTTATTTATTTTTCCCCCATTTTGTTAAAGCCCACAATAAATAAATAAATAAATAAGTAAAATTCCATCAGCATTTTCTTCCCAGATCCATCTGAGATTTCTACAGTTCTGTTGCTGTTGTACCCATCTCCATACTTTTGCAGCTCCCAGATGAGGTGTTTTTCTTGGTGGGCATGGGTTTACTCAGAGATGCTGGAAGAGATTAGCAGAAGAGAGAAAGAGGCAGGCATTCGCCCAGAAGCAGATGTTGATGTTTTTATGAAGGTCAGTCAGTAAAAAGATGCCTCCCTCCCTCTGGTTTCCTGATTTCTGAATTCAGCTCCCAGGAATGCTTTGTTGCTACCGACTTTTTGTTTCTCCTGTCTTCTTCTTCTTATCTCAGGTGTTAATCTCACACCCAAGTCCAGTAATAGGAGCTTGAGAAAACACATCTACTGTGTGTAATGATGATGATGATGCCAGGCAACAGCTATAGAAGGAGGCGACACCAGCTTGGCTACCGAATACACCTTAAGGGTCAGTTGTTGATATACAAAACTATTGCCTTTCTGCAGCAACTGCAATTACAATTGTCCATAGCCAGAAAGATTCAAATGCTGAGAGTTCTGAAAACAAAATTGAAATTTTGCTTTACATAGATAGATAGCTCCATTGTTCGATACTGAACTAAAAGACTGCAGTTTTGGTTTTTGTTATTATGATCTGATCTGCAGTTTGATGACACATGTGCTTGTTGAAGTGCCTCAAGGTTTGTGTTTTTTTGCAGCTTCTGGGTTTGGATGTGTGTGCGGATATATTGATAGGGGATGAGATGCGAAGAGGAATTTCTGGAGGGCAGAGGAAGCGAGTGACAACAGGTGAAATGATTGTGGGTCCAACAACTGCATTGTTCATGGATGAGATATCGACAGGCCTGGACAGCTCCACAACCTTCTCAATCGTGAGCAGTTTGAGGCAATTTGTGAAAGTGCTGGAAGGCACCATCCTGATGTCACTCTTGCAACCAGCTCCAGAGACCTTTGATCTTTTTGATGATATCATTCTGCTGTCTGAAGGTCAGATTGTGTATCACGGGCCCCGTGAGAATGCCATGGACTTCTTTGAGTCCTGTGGTTTCAAGTGCCCTGAACGGAAGGGTGTTGCTGATTTCTTACAAGAGGCAAGTGAATTTCTTTGTTGGGATTTTTGCATAAAAAAGTACTATATGGGTTATGGGTAGTAATACAAAGGCTTTTGCATTGATCAAAAGAGTAAATTTTTTTAGGCTCTGCTACCAGAGTGTTTCTATAAGATTTGGGGGAATTTGTGATGTTTTGCAGGTGACCTCAAGGAAAGATCAAGCCCAATATTGGGCTGATAGACAGCAAGCATATCGGTATGTATCTGTAGCAGACTTCTCGGAAGCATTCAAGAGGTTTTATACAGGTAGCCAGATGTTCCAGGAGCTATCTGTCCCATACCCAAAAGAGCGGAGTCACAAAGCTGCATTGGCGACAGAGACGTACGCCATCAGTACAATGGAGCTTTTCAAGGCAAACTTTGCGAAGGAAGTGCTTCTTATGAAGCGCAACTACTTCATCTATGTGTTCAAGACCCTGCAGGCAGGTGTTGTTGTGACACAATTTTGTGGTTGTTGCAGAGTTTTTTTTATTTGGCTCTCTCACTGAAGTGTGCAACCCGCCTCCTTGAGATCTATCTGTAGTGACAAATACATAAAGAACTGTAACTTGGGGTTGGTTGTTGATGTTGTTGTGATGTGAACAAAAGTCCGTTCTTTCTGACAGCTGCTGTCTTTTTTGCATCTCTTGGTGTGCAGATCATACTAACAGCACTCATTTCCATCACAACTTTCTTGCGTACAAGGTTGCAGCAGCATGAAGTGTCTGATGGGGTTACATACCTGGGTGCGCTTTTCTTTGCAATTACCACCATCATGTTCAATGGATTCGGTGATCTTGCAATGACTATTGCCCGTCTCCCTGTTGTCTTCAAGCAGCGAGATCTTCGGTTCTACCCAGTGTGGACATATGCCATTTCCACTTTCATGTTGTCACTCCCAATCTCTGTGATTGAGTGCATGATTTGGACTGGCATTACATATTATGTAACTGGATATGCGCCTGAACCTGGCAGGTGAGGAGACACTTTTTTTGTTGGAATCTAGTTATTTTTTTCTTCTCTGTACTTTGTTCAAGTGAATTCATCATGGCATTTGTCTGGTCTCTAAACCCTAAATCCTAAACTGACATCCAAGCTGTAAGGTTAGTGTTGTCTTGAATGAGTTTTCTTACTTTATATAGATCCTCATAAAGTTCATAAAAAAATTCTTTATTTTATTTTATTTGTGGGGGGGCTTTTTGGCAGATTCTTCAGACAGTTCTTCCTTCTTGTTACAGTGCAGCAGATGACAGGTGGGTTATTCCGTTTCATTGGTGGTATGTGCCGCTCAATGATCAAGGCACATAGTGTTGGCTTTGTGACCATTCTCCTCTTCTTCATGCTTGGAGGCTTCATCATTCCCAGGCCTTACATCAGAGTGTGGTGGGTCTGGTTCTATTGGATTTCTCCTCTCACCTATGCAAATCAAGCACTGAGTGTGAATGAATTGCTGGCACCCCGTTGGAATAAGGTCAGAGTTTTTCTTTTCACTCTTCAAAATGCTGGGAACATTGGGATTGATGGATGGATTTTTTGTGTCATGATCATCCTCGTGTACTTGCAACTCCATTCGTTTTTGCAGTTTTTGTATGTTTTGTTTCTGAAGGGTTTTTTGTTTCTCCTTTTTTCACATTCTTCCTATTGCTTTGCATTACTACTCTCTTTTCAATGGGTTTTTCTATCTTTGCCTACCCACCTTCTTGAGGCGCAGCTTGTGATCGTGCTGTTGGTTTTTGCAGCGATATCAAAACACCACAACCACGTTAGGAGTTGAAGTACTGTTAAGCAGGGGACTGTTTGTGCATGGCTATTGGTATTGGATCGGCATTGGTGCATTGTTGGGTTTTGTTGTGCTTTTCAATAGTCTCTTCATTCTGGCTATCACCTTCCTAGACCGTATGTTTTTCCTTCCTGCCACAATTCTTCATACTTTTTTTTCTTCGTTTTTGGGTGCACTTTGTCTCCCAACTCCCATTTTGGAGAAATCGTGTTTTGGTGATGGAGGAAAACAAAAGGAAAGACGAATCATCATTGTCATTTCTCCATGCGGTACACTAATGACTCTGAATTGAATCTGCTGAAACTGTCGGATCAACAGCAATAGGTAAGACCCAGACGGTCATCTCTGAAGAGGCACTCGCAGAAAGAGAAGCAAATCGTATGGGAAGTGATGAGGATGGTAATGAGCACACGAAAAGATCCAATTCAACAAAACAGTTCAATTCAGGACTACCAAGATCCTTACGAAATGCTAAAGGTACTTGATAAAAAATGCTGTGAAACCCAATCTGTGGGTTTCTTCATAACGCATGGAGGCAAAGAGTTAGATAGGGTGGGAGGTGGCAGGGGTGGGTGGGTATTGTTAAAAAGAATCACAAAGTGTTGCAGAATTGTCTCACACAAGTGACATTTTTCTCTCTTTTTCACAGGTGTGTTCTCACCACCAAATGGTGGAGAGTTACGCATGCAGCAGAGTGGGTTGCCACATCACTCTGCTGTGCGGAATGAGCACCACATGTATGGTCCTGGAGGAGTTGCACCAGAACGTGGCATGATATTACCATTTCAGCCCTTATCCATTGCATTCAGTGAGATCAGTTACTATGTCGACATGCCTGCGGTGTGCTGCTAATCTTCCTTGATTAGTGCTTAATCAAACTAACTATTATTTCCCTCTAAAAGTGCAATCTTTAAGAGAAGAAAGATTGAGATTTTCCTTGCCATTTTCTGTTCCTCTTTCTTCAAGATGCTTTTGAGACTACTTTCAAGAATCAGCTATGGAGTTGGGTGAGAGGGGGGATATGAAAGGGAGGATGATGCTGGATTTATGATTTTGTGTTTTGGTTGGGTCTCCCTTGAGCTGGCAGGAAATGAAACATGAAGGGGTCCCAGAAGACAGGCTGCAGCTGCTGACAAGCATTACTGGAGCGTTTCGACCAGGGGTGCTTACTGCACTGGTGGGTGTGAGTGGAGCCGGGAAGACAACTCTCATGGATGTTCTTGCAGGCAGGAAAACAGCAGGCTATATTGAAGGTGATATCCACATTGCTGGTTATCCTAAGAAGCAGCAGACTTTTGCTCGCATTTCAGGCTATTGTGAGCAGAATGACATTCACTCTCCACAGGTCACAGTTCACGAGTCCCTTGTTTACTCAGCTTGGCTTCGCCTAGCAGCAGATATCAACCCTGCCTTCAAGAGTGTATGTTGTTGTTCCTCCTCCTCTTCCTGCTTGACAAAAATCGTCACTATCATCATCAGCAGTGTTCATTTATTCAGTAACAATTTTTTATTTTCCAGAGATGGGTTTCTTTTACAGCTTGAATGAAACTCCATCAAAATGCTGAAGACCTGGGTTGGGTTCTTTCACTGATGCAGCAATTTGTGGAGGAAGTGATGGAGCTGGTAGAGCTAATGTCAATGCGAGATGCACTTGTGGGCTTACCAGGCATGACTGGACTGTCAACAGAGCAAAGGAAACGGCTTACCATTGCTGTGGAACTCGTTGCCAACCCCTCCATCATCTTCATGGATGAGCCCACTAGTGGCCTGGATGCGAGAGCAGCTGCCATTGTGATGCGCACAGTGCGCAACACTGTGGATACTGGCCGTACTGTTGTGTGCACAATCCATCAACCCAGCATAGACATCTTTGAAGCCTTTGATGAGGTACAAATATAGTGTGATGTGCATGATCTATCATCTCTGCTTTTGATGTCCTAATTTATTTATATTTTTTGCTTGACACTTTTGTAGGCTGTTGTGATAATGCTCTAACCCCAAAAGTGAGCAATTGACGGTGCAACTCTGCTTAACACACCCTTGTCAAATTTTCTAACACTTCTTGCAAAATTCACAAATTATTTTTGCAGGTGTTATTGTTGAAGCGTGGTGGGCGTGTTGCGTACATGGGTCCACTGGGTCACCACTCACACAAGGTTGTTGAATACTTTGAGGTGAGAGATACTTGCACAAGAATCTAGTACATGACATGCGAGATTTTTTTGGGTCTTTGAACCCCCCCATATAATCCTAAGTGTATATTTTTTGCCCTCTTAAGAATAATGTATCAAACAAGGTTATGGGTTTCTTTTTGCCAATGTGCTGGGGTGGTGGGATCAATTTGGCAGGCAATACCAGGTGTGCAGAAAATTTGTGAGGGGTGCAATCCAGCTACATGGATGCTAGAAGTCAGTAGTGTAAATGTTGAGAATGAGCTCAACATTGACTTTGCTGATCTTTATGAGAAGTCCTCCCTTTTCATGTGAGCTATTTTATTCCGAAAAAAGTCTATTTATGCAATCTATTTTATTCTAGAAAAAAAATGCAACATTCTGGGTGTTATTGATGAATTCTGCAGGCCTACAGATCTTTGTACTTTGATCTTCTTGCAAGGATGTGCCATGGGAAATCTCTTCTTTCAGTTCTTGCAGTTACATTGCCTGATGCCAGATCCATCTCTAACTGGTTTTCTTTTGATCTTTAGACAGTTTGTTCTTCTTTCAAGTACAATTCACTGACATCAGTTTGATGTGTGTGCCTCTGGACTTGTTGAATAGGAGAAACAAAGCTCTTGTACATGAGCTGAGCCAAGCTCTTCCAGGCACCCAGGACCTGAGTTTTCCAACTCAGTTTGCACGATCATTTGCTGGACAGCTGAGTTCATGCTTATGGAAGCAGAATCTCACATATTGGCGTAGCCCAGACTATAATCTTGTTCGCTTTGTCTTCACATTGATCACTTCTGTAGTGTTTGGAACCATCTTCTGGCAAATTGGTGTCAAGAGGTGAGACCCAATGGTGCAAATGCTCTTTTATAGATAATTCTTTTTGCTGATTTTATTCTTGAATTATTTGCATTCTCTAATTTTGCACCCGTGATTAACACTTTACAAAATCTGGGAATTTTCCTTCAATTTATTTATTTATTTTCCTTCACAGAGACACAACCAATGACATTTTCATTGTCATGGGAGCACTATATGCAGCAACAATTTTCATGTGTTTCAACAACTGTGGCACAGTTCAGCCAGTGGTGGGTGTAGAGCGAACTGTTTTCTATAGAGAGAAGGCAGCTGGAATGTACTCTGCAATACCATATGCACTTGCACAGGCAAATCTTTTCCTCATTTCCCTTGGTCTAACAATATATGTATGTTGATATTCAGGCAAATGTGTAATTTCAGTCACACTTAGTTTACAGTGGTCCATTCTTTGGAAACTATGCATTTTGGCACATGATGACACATGCCACAATGCTTCTTTTCCATGTTGGAACTGTTCTTTGGAAATTATTACACATTTTGAGATGTATCACATGAGAGAGAAATTCAAGGGGTTCTGTGGGCTGACTGAAACTGAATTGTTGGATGTAAACAGGTCATGATCGAGATACTATACGTGCTAATACAAGCAGCATTGTATTGCTCCATTACGTATGCCATGATTGGCTTTGAGTGGACAACTGTCAAGTTTTTCTGGTACTTTTACATTATGTTTTGCTCACTGCTTGCATTCACAAACTATGGAATGATGATGGTGGGTCTCACTCCAAATGCTCAACTTGCAGTCATTTTGGCAAGCTTCTTCTACTCACTCTTCAACCTCTTCTCAGGGTTTTTGATACCCATGCCAGTAAGTCTCAAACCCGTTTCCTCAAAATTCTTCTTTCCTGCTCAATGCATACATTCATTATGTACACACAATATGTATGTTTTTCCAATGGCTAATGCTGTACCCTTCAGAAATCAATCTCATGCTCATCTCTCTGGTTGTGATGATGATGCTGTTATTCCTACAGCTCATTCCTGCATGGTGGATATGGTACTATTGGATCTGTCCATTGGCATGGACAATGTATGGGCTTATGGCATCACAGTATGGTGATGTTTACACGAAACTGACAATCTCAGGAGACATTATTGTCTCTGAAAAAAAGTTGTTAAGCGTGAGCCAGTGGGTGCAAGATTACTTTGGCTTCAGACATTCATTCCTTCACGTGGTTGCAGGGATGCTCGCCTTGTGGCCAGTTTTGTTTGCCCTCATTTTCATTTTTTCCATTAAATTCTTGAACTTCCAACGACGATGATAGAACGAAAGGGGGGCAAGTAAGTAAGTGTGTGCGTGTTTTTTTTTCCATGGAAAAAATTCTTTTAAAAACTTGCCACCAAGTTTTCATTAACTGAGAACTTTTTTGCCACAAACTCAGAGGTCTCTCTACCAAGGGGCAAGCAAGAAAGACTGCGAAGGTGCCATATATATATATGAGTTTTTATTTTATTGCAAAACCTCCAAAGGGGTTTGAGCGATGATTCTCCCACTTTGCACACAGCTTGCTTACTACCTTGGTTTGGATCTTGGCTATGGACAAAATTTCTCAACACAACTGGATCCATTATCAGGAAATCAGGCTTTAATGGGGTGCTGATGATTCGGTGATGATTTGATGATGATCTGAGCGCCCTGATCAACCTGCTGTCACTTTGAAATCAACGTGGAATCAACATTGGTCTATGATTATCTATGCAACATCCCAGGCATATAATGTACTTTAGTTTTACTGCCTTTTGATGAAGGTTGAGTTTGCCTTGGGGGGACATTTTAGCACTAGCATACAAGGGACCCACCCTCATTTCTACACACACTTATGTTGGGTTCTCAATCACTGACAGGTCCACATTTTGTATGTATAAGCTTTATTTTGAAGAGAGTTGAGAGAGAGAGAGAGACAGAGAGAGAAAGAGAGTTGAGAGAGAGACAGACAGAGAGAGAGAGTTGAGAGAGAGACACAGAGACAGAGAGAGAAAGAGTTGAGAGAGAGACACAGAGACAGAGAGAGAGAGAGTTGGTTTTTTTGCTTTTCCAGAAATTGGAGCAACTTACATTAAAGCTCCAATGGTCTAAAACAATGTGCAGGATACATGATTCATTTTTGCACAACAAAATGTGAAAGCAAGAAGCAGCTTGGAGTTTTCTAAAGTGGGTTTAGGGTTTAGGGTTTTTCTAGTTGCAATACTGTTATGTTGGTCTGATCCAATTCAAATCCTAGAAAGAAGGTTGATGGGTTTAGGGTTTTAAGGTTTGAACCCTAAACCTTAAGAAATGTTTAGACTTTTGCTTTGTGAGTTCTCAAATGTGCTCCTTGAACGCTAAACCTTGACAAATGTGTGACTTTTGCGTTGCGAGTTCTCCAATGTGCGCCTTAAACCCTAAACTTTAATAAATGTGTGACTTTAGCTGGGTGAGTTCTCAAATGTGCAACCTTAACCCTAAACCCTAAACCTTAATAAATGTGTGACTTTTGCTTTGTGAATTCTCTAACGTGCATCTTAAACCCTAAGCCTTAACAAATGTGCGACTTTTGCATTGTGAGTTCTCAAGTGTGCACCTTAAACCCTAAACCTTAAGAAATGTGTGACTTTTGCTTTGTGAGTTCTCAAACATGGAACCTTGAACCCTACTAACCCTTATAAAATGTGTGTGTGACCATTGTTTTGCGAGTTCTCAAATGTGCATCTTAAACTCTAAACCTTAACGAATGTGTGACTTTTGTGTTGTGAGATTTCAAATGTGCACCTTAAACCCTAAACCTTAACAAATGTGTGACTTTTGTTTTGTGAGTTCTCAAAATGTGCACCTTAAAACCTCAACAAATGTGTGACTTTCGCTTTGTGAGTTCTCAAAATGTGCACCTTAAAACCTTAACAAATGTGTGGTTTTTGCTTTGTGAGTTCTCAAATGTGCATATTCCAATGCAACCCTAAATGTGGTAAGGTGAGGAGGTCCATAACCAAACAGAGGCTGGTAATCAAACGACCTTCTAGTACAAGGTAGAGACTTAAGGATAGAATTGTTTCAGTGCATGATGATCATTCGTGCACCAAATGGCTTATTATCGAATGTTCGGTAGTTGGCTACTTTGGGAGGTCCTAACTTTTGCATTTAAACCTAATTGTGGTGTCCGGTAATGAGCTACTTACTAGTGGTTAGACTAGTTAGTGGTGCCTTGGCCAAAAAAAGTGTTGGGAAGCCCAAGGCCATCAAATGCATGGTCATTGATGCGCAGCTGGGAGTGTTCGGTGACCGGCCTATCGATCTGCCCTCACGAGGAAGTAAAATAAATAACCAGAAAAACCAATAATGGCACCTGAGTTCAGGACGTGGATATTTAGTTGCACGTGGATTTGCACACCTGGAATGGGACCAGGAACAAAACAACACCTGGATTTGCACACCTGTGGGAATGGGGCCTGGCACAAGACAACACCTGGATTTGTACACCTGTGGGAATGGGGCCTGGCACAAGACAACACCTGGATTTATTTGCACACCTGTGGGAATGGGGCCTGGCGCAAGACAACATCTGGATTTGTAGACTTGGAATGGCACCTTGCAGAAAGACAACATCTGGATTTGCACACCTGGATTGGGATCTAGGACAAGAAAATATCTGGATTTGCACACCTAGATTGGGACCTGGAACAAGACAACATTTGGGATTTGCATACCTGGATTGGGACTTGGAACAAGCAAACACCTGGATTTATACACCTGGAATGGGACCTGGAGAAAGGCAACACCTGGATTTTCACACCTGGAATGGGACCTGGCACAGGGCGACGGTGCTTGGGGCCGGGGGGGGGGGGGGGGGGAGAGGGAAAAGAAGAGACGAAGAAGAAGAAGAAGAAGAAGAGGGAAACGCAAAAACCATTTGCGCCACAAGAAACGGAGCGGAAGCTTTGCGCTCTCCTGTTCCATCGCCCATTTGTGTGCGACTGAAATGCGCAGTCGTTTTATGTTATGAGCCAAGCTTGGCCCTGCATCTTCGGGGTGCTTCACCCTCAGCAATGAGCAGCAATCAAAACCGCGCTTCTCGTTGTGTTTTCGGTAACAAAACTAAACTCTCGCACAACCTTTCGTGTCCTCGCCTTGTTTTGCTTTCTCCTTTTCATCTCCTTGAGTTTCCAAGCGTTCTCGCCGCTCTTTTTCCTTCTCCTTCCTCCTTTCCTTTTCCTCTCTCTCTCTGTGTCCTCATATCCTCTGATTTTCCCTTGAGCAGAGACTACGAACTATTGTCTTGTTTCTTGTTGATTGGCCACTGGTAGATTTTTCTTTTCTTTGTTTTGTTTCCTTTTTGTGTTTTTTCTCCCCCGAGCTGCTCCGCTTGTTCTGGCTTCGCGAGGAGGTGGACTTTTGAAGGATTTGCTTCCCCCTCCCCCCAAAAGGATGAGAGCTCTCTGGTTTCGAGAATAGGCGAGAGAACATTTCTCGAGAGGTTGCGTATTTTGTTGCCTCAAAGATGTGTTGATAATCCAAGGAGGTTTTGATTTTGGTGCAAACTTGTGGCATTCGTAGTTGGAAATATACCCTACGACGCAACAGAGGAGCAGCTGGTACACATTTGCGAAGAAGTCGGCCCTGTTGTGAGCTTTCGGTATGCTCTCTTCTTCTTCTTCTTTAATCGTCTTTTGATTCTAGTGCTCTACAGGATGTCATTGCCATGCCCGAAGCTGCAAACTCCACTCGACCTTATTTCCATTTTTCTTTTTTTGGCTGTCAGACTGGTACTGGACAGGGAAACTGGCAAGCCAAAAGGCTATGGTTTCTGTGAGTTTAGGGATGAGGAGACAGCTTTGAGTGCGCGGCGGAATTTGCAGGGCTATGAAATCAATGGTCGACAGCTTCGAGTGGACTTTGCTGAGAATGAGAAAGGAGGTGGTGGTGGTGAACGAAATCGAGACCAGGTGCTTCTTCCCCATCCTTCTGTCCTACAGGTTCAATGTTGAAAAAACTGTGGTGGATTGCCTCTGGTCTTTAGTTGAGTGTAGTGTTCCTCTGCATCAGGCCTGAAGCTTTCCTGGCAAAGAGAATTTGAAGCCATGTTTGTACCTGTTGTCTAAAACACTTGAAACCCTGCTGACCTTAAAATTAGGGTTTTGGCTTTTCAACATTCAACATAAGCAGCAGTTGCTTTTCAGCTAGTCTTCCACAGTGTGGGTTTTGAGGAATTCCCACCCAAGCAAGCATGGAATCTTAGGTGCATCTTTCATCTTGCAGAATCGGGGTGCACAGGGCCTGCCACCATCAGGTGGTGTCACTGTTGGTAAGTTCTTTTCCTTTGTGCTATGTCTCTCCAACTGCTAGTATTTACCACCTCCAGTGATTTACTTGACAGTCTACATGCAACTGCAGCTGTTAAGCCCTTCACAAGTTTTGTGGTGGGAAAGGAAAGGGGTTATTTGCTTCCAGATTCCACTATTTTTTTGAAATATGTACCGTTAAGGTCGGTTTGAGTTTTCATCAGGCACTGTTGTTGATGCTTGAAAGTGGACAATGGCACAGAGTCCCCCTGATTCTATAGAGGGACAAAGATGATACCTGCATGGGTTTGATGGGTGGTGAGGGCATTTTTGTCTGCAGATCTACAGCGGCAAGTAGGGACAGGACAGACTGGAGGTGGGATTGTGGGTGAGAGAGGTGGTGAGCCACCACTAGGGCAATCTGTTGCTGCAGCTGCAGCCCAGATGATGGCAAGTGCCTTGGGAGGCAACCAACAGCAGGTAAAGCTTTGGTTTGAAGTTGCTGTTTCTATCAAAGTTTGGAGCATTGAGTACTTATATATTTGAATGCTGAATGTCTTTCTTCTCTGTGGTGATTAATCAAGAGCATTCTCCTGTATGTATGTATGTAGTTTGGATCAAATATGAATGGGCAATCAATGCCCATGGCCAATGGGGGCACAGGCGGGGGGAGTGGTGATGCTCTGACTAATCACTTGGCTGGCATGTCCAAGCACCAGCTCTATGAGGTTATGGTGCAGATGAAGGTATGTTTCATTTCATTGTCTCTCATCACATTTATGAATCTGCTGTGTCTATAGTGCTTTGAACTTTGACTTGCGCACCAGGCTTACAGTCTGTATCATGGCTAATTTAATGCTGAGGTTTGTGGTGCAGACTTTGGTACAACAAAACCAACAACAAGCTCGCCAAGTTCTCATGGCCAATCCTCAGCTGACAAAAGCTCTCTTCCAGGTTTTCTCATCTTGGCTGAGTGTCACTCTTCATATTAGTTTCCTGTTGTGTTTGTGGTCATTTACAATGCATGAAATATAGTTGGGCGTTCTCCTTTTTCAGAATTTGGATTGTTTCAGGGACAGTGTACACATAGATATGTGAGTGGATGGTAGGAAGTTGTACAACTTCCATAGAAGCAACAAGTGGTGGCTTAAATTGGACTCGGCAGTAGACTGTGGTGCTGGAAATTTTCCACATTCTGGAATATTACACCCCCAAGTTTATTCCAAGCATTGCCAAAAAATGTATCCTGAATTCTTGTGGGTGGTGTGTCATCTGTGCAATTGTGCAGGCACAGATTATGTTGGGAATGGTGCGTCCTCCTCAGATGGTAAGCCAAATCCTCATATATTGTCATCCTCATTAGATAATACATGTGGGCTTCTTAGATCCATGTTTAACTCCTTTATGCTCCAAGAGGTTGTGTGTTGTGCTCCACACTGGACTGTAAATGGTTATGGAACTCAGTTTCAGTGGTTACAAGCATTCTTCTCTTTGCTATATGGTTATGTGGTGTTCTAGCATCCACTGAAGGGTTGCTTGCAGAGTCAGGTACAGCCAACCATGCAAGCCCCACAGACTCAACAGCAGCAGGGGCCCACTGCCCCTCCTCCAACCAACCTTATGCAGCAACCTCCTCTGCCGCCACAGCCTAGGCCTGTAGCTGCACCTCCCTCAGGAGTCCCCAATCAGATCCAGCAGACCAACCAGCTCCAACAATTCAGTTACCAGCCTACACCACCTCAACAGCAGCCTCTTGCACAAACTCCATTCCAGGTATCTTGCAAGCATTGTCTTGAAGTTTTAGTTTGAAGCTAATGTTAGGCCTTGTGGCCAACACTGTGTTAGGTCAACACTGGAGCTCAGCGTCTTTAGTTTGAACAGGAAAGTACATTGATTATGTATGCTTTTACACGCTGCTTTGGGCAACCAAGCATTCTGTGTTTTGTCTGAACTCTGAGGCCATTCTGGGACTTCAGCTCAGCAACCATTACCGGCTTTCTTTTCTACATACCTATGACCTTGACCCAAATGACCATGTTTTGATCAGCAACAAGGAGCCATGGTTCAACAAGGGGTGGCCGTGGCTTATCCACAGCAGCAGGGCTTACCACCAGCTAACCAGCCGCTACCCCAGCAACAGTATCAGGTACCTCAATTCTTCACCTGAATGAGTGATTTTTCTTTTTCTATCTGAGAGGAGCTGAGCTGAACACTTCCTCTAGCTTGCGATATGGCCTCACAGTCGGTCTCCTAGTCACACAGCTGCCCTCCAGTGACAGTCTTGTAGCTCTGTTAGAACATGGGGTGCCACATGGTTGACACTTCTTGGTTTGGGGTTTTTATTATCCTTGTAATTTGTTCTGCTCAAGCTCTTTTTATTTCAATAGGAACTTTGATGTCAAGTGCAGTAAAATTCTTGGTGCCTGTACCAAGTCATTTTTGGTTGTACATCAGAGTTGAGCTCTGATTACCTTTAGGGGGGTATGTTAGTGAGTAGGTAATGTTGAACTTGTGTGCTGCAGATGATGCAACCAAATATTGGACGCATGGGTGTTGATATGAGTACTGGAGCACCTTCACTGGGCCAAGGCAGCATGCCTAGTGGGGCTGGGGGAGTTATGCCTGCTGGCCCTGGCATAGGACCTGGGGGCACATCCCAAATGGGGAGAGGTCCTGGCATGACGCAGCCAGGACAACAAATGGTGGGCATGGTCCCAGGTGTGCTCATGAACCAGGCCCCACCATCATCAAGTGGACTGGGTGGAATGCCTGGTGGCAGTATGCATGGAATGGGGCCTATGGTGCCATTGGCTGGTGGCCATGTGATGGGGGGAGTAAACCAAGGTATTCCTACTGGTATCGGAGCACCAATTCTTCCAGGGATGGGGGCGTCTGATAGTAACTTGAGACCTAGTTATGTGGGTCCTAGTCCAGGTGGGCTCAGTGGGCCTGTAGATGGGGGCTTGGCTGCTGGGTCTGGCATGCAGCCTCATGCATATGGACAAGCTGCACAACATCCAGTGCCACCACCCCCCCAGCAACAATCTCAGGTATTCCTCCTTGTGCACAGAAAGTTCTGCTTGTGATGTTGCTATTAGCTCTTGCCAATTGAAGGCAGCATAGATTTGCTGAGAGTGACCTGCACTGCTGCCTTAGCATCATCTTTGTTCCAACCATCTTAAAGAGGCCATGTGGCACAGGTCACATGATCAGTTTTTTGGGTGAATTCACAGAAAGAGAAAGCATGTCAATTTGATGTTTGGGAATGGGTGTGTTGAATGATAGGTACCTGGAGAGCTTGAGCAACAGAAGGCACTGCTGCAGCAAGTCCTGAGTCTGACTCCTGAGCAAATAAACTCCTTACCCCCTGACCAGCGACAGCAAGTCCTACAGCTACAGCAAGCCTTGCGAACTTAAAATTCCATCAAGCAAGTTTATGCTTTTTTTTATTCCTCTTGATTGTAGAAGTTGTCTTGCTAGTTTTGCCTCATTTTGTATGAGTCAAGGTGGGAGGTATTTGCAAGAGTGTGTATGTTTGAATAGAAAACATAGGTGCAATGGCCAAAGATTACCAGAGGTGTTGGATGCAGCAGTCTCATCCTTGATGAGAATCCCCGAGAGCCTACAAGAAATAGTTTCACAGTAGTACTTCATTCCTGGAAGCAGATTAAAATTGTAGTGAGTTCCTAAACAGTTACAGAAGAGCCAGGCCTGTACGGGCTTTCAGAGTCAGTGATATGTTTTATGGTTAGCTTGCAGGGTGAGTTAAAGAGGTAGAAGAGTAGGAACACCAGGCTCCAGCATCTTCACTGTGGACTCAAGAAAGATCATGGGACACTAGAAAAATCAGGCTGAAACTCTAGGCACTCTGAAGCATGTTTGCAACTGGTCAGCCTATGTTGTTTAGAAGATAAAAAAGCACAGCTTCAAGACCTCCCATTTGTTTGTTTTCAGAATTCAGCCATTAATTGCTCTGTAGTAGTAGAGCACCTTCTGTGATATGAGTTTGTGAAGCTTCATCATGATTGCCATAGATGTAGGCTGACATACAAAATTGCTTGCAACTGCAGTAAGTTGTGGGTGCTGAACACCGCGGTATTTGTATTATACCCCAAATAGCTGTAGTGAGAGTAGAAGAGGTACATACCAGGAGTAGGAGCAGAGAAGAAGAGGAAGTTGCAACAAGAACTTGAACTCTGGAATCAGCTTGCAATGGCTACTGATCTACATTCTCACTTGCAATACAGTTATGGGTACTAAACATGAAGGCATTTGTTTCTATTCCAAGTTTGTTGTGTGTGTGTGTGTGTGTGTGAGAGAGAGAGAGAGAGAGAGAGAAGATGGATATTACCGGAGGTAGGCTAGTAGTAGGAGAAGAAGATGTTTGCAGCAAGAACTCGAATTCTGGAACCAAAGAAAGGATTGCTGATGCCATCTTGAACAAAACAATCCACGGAATTCTGGAACCAAAGAAAGGATTGCTGATGCCATCTTGAACAAAACAATCCACGAAATCCGCTGGTGGCAACAAATAAACGAACGAACGAATGAACGCTCTTTCATTAGTCCAGTAAAAGCGTCACAAGTCCAGAGAAAGCTTCTAGCTTCCGCTACAAGAGCGTGCGGAATCCCTTGATGCAACAACGACGACGACGATGACGAGCACGACGACCTCAACAAGAACAAGAAGAACAGAAGCAGTGCGATTGCTTGCGCGCATCGCGCTTTGATACTCTCCGCTGGAATATTGCGTCTCTGGTAACCTACCAGAGACTTCAAAAACAGAAAAAACATACTGAAGAGTGAACACCGGATGTCGAAGTTTCGTTCGCGTGTCTGGTTAGGGTGTTGACCTGAGAGAGAGAGGGAAATTAGCGTGTTGATCTGAGAGAGAGAGAGAGAGAGAGAGAGAGATTCCGCAGAAGCGCGAAATTCGACCATTTCCTGCCGTCGCAAAAGTAAAGCATTCGTTGAAACAGGAGCTCTCAAGGGCGGGTGTGTGTGTGTGCACAGGAGGAGCTTGCGGTGCATTGCATTTGGTAAGTCGTGTGGTTTTTGTTGTCCCGCGCACGGTCGTCGTCTTGTGAGCGGTGGTTTCTGTTGTTTCTTCTTCTTCGTCTCTCCGCAAGCTTCTAGTATTTGTGAGGTTTTATGTAGTATGCATCTCGGCGGCTCATCAAAACAGAAGCCGCTGGAAACAAAAGCTTCTGGTTGCTGCTGTAGTAGTAGGACTAGCCTGCAAGAAGAGGCTCTGAGTTGAATGGAGATTATTATTACGCATGAAGATGGAGCCTGCCTCTGTAGATCGGAAGAAAGAAAAGCTTCCAAATCTCAAAATCTCTGCGAAGATGTTGCAAGCTTTTGTTTCCTGCTCGGTTTTCTTCTTCTCCTTTCTTCCGTTTCTGTTTTGGATTTTTTGGTCGCTTTTACGATTATACAATCTAGAGAAGAGATTGTCACAAGCAAGCAAGCAAGCAACATATCCATGTTGAGGTTTTGATTTGTTTGTTGCAGTTTCATTGTTTTTGGCAGCCAGGATAAGGGGACGATGAAGGTTTGGGGGCCATGCCTCCTCCTCCAGTTGCTGCTGCCGCTCTTGCTGTCTTTTCTATCCCTCTGCCGTGCTAGTGCTGGAGATGAGCGGCTTCCTTATAAGTTGGCTTCCCGCCCCCTTCCCCCGTGCTTGCTTTTTTCCATCTGGAAAACTATGATCTTCTTGCTTTTGTATTGTCTTGTGGAAAGAGCATGATGATCTTTTGTCACTTGGGAGTTTGCTGCTGCTGTCTAGAGCATGACGCTCTTTTTGTCACTTTTGAAGTTTTGCTGTTCTGCTGCTGCATTCGTTAACATTCATGATTGGACTTTATAGGCTCAATGTTATGATTGCAAAGCAAAGTAGTAGATACAAGAGCAACGTCCACAGAAACACTCAGTTAGATACAGTTTTTGTCAGCAGACATCATCAGGTCACAAGGAATTGGATGTTTGCAACAGAAAAACAAAAATGGAACATAATCATTCTGGAGGCAGACAAGAGAAGAACATACAAGAGCCTTGAGAATTATACCTGGCACACAGATACATACATACATAGATTGTTTTGTATCTTGGTTTCTCTCATTTTCCAATGGGTTTACAAATTGTATTCAACATGGATCAGATCATCAAACTGCATAATTGATCCTCCTTTCTGTAGCCTTTGTGGTGTGGAGGGACTCATGATGATGACCACCTTGCCAGTGGTCATGATTGTCAGTCATGATATGCGTTTTGCAAAACCTTGCATCATCGCTCTTTTTTTTTTTCTAATCCTCTTTTGAAGGGATTTTTTTAATGACTCCTGTGTTGCAGTCAGTAATGGATAAATTGCAGATCATTTGTCTCTTGAGCTAGGTCTTTGAAGAGACTCTTAAGAGAGTGGTAGTCAACATCACAACCAAGTCTTCTCTCTTCCTGTTTCTTCAGGAAATGTGACAGAAAATTCAGGATGCAGATTGTTTTGTATTGATTGTTTACCTGAAAGAAAATTTGATCAGATTATGGTATACTTGTCTGTGCCCACTGTTGTTATGTGATGAAGTCAGTGGGGAAGTAATGGCAGCTAGTTATTACCATTTGTGGATGCATGTGATGGGTCCAATATGTTGTGAGTGATACTCATTGGTTATGACCACAATCATTCCTGTAGCATTTGTTTTGCTTTTGCTGGAATCGGACACAACAGTTGACCTTTGAAGTGTGGTTGTTGAGTTTTCTCTGAAATCTCATGGATATAGTGGATCACTATGTAGATTGGTTCTTGTATCTCAAAATTTTGTAGGTTGATCTTCTTGGTTGATAGTGCTTCCAATTCAGAGCATTAAATGTGTTATTGACTAAGAAGAATGATACTTCAATTGGTAACAATGTGAGCTCTACCCATTTATAAGCAGGCAAGTTTGGAATCACACCACAATGGTGTTTTTGATGGTGGAGATATTTTCACAGGTCTTGTGTGGAAAATTGCGAGAAGAGTGGGTGTATAGAGGACAGCTGCTTCAATAGCTGCAAGTTTCCTGTAGACAATGATCTAGATGGTGTTGATCAATCATCGACTATGTCTCTTGATCCCAAATATGAGACATTCTTGAAGGAGCCTCTCTATCTGCGGTGGAAGAAATGGGACTGCACCAGCGAATGCAGGTACCAGTGCATGGTCCGAGAGGAGATGAAGCGGGAATCTGCTGCCCAGCTTCCAGTCAAATATCATGGCAAATGGCCTTTCATCCGCATCTTCAGTCTTCAGGTCTTTCCATTTGTCCATGCCAGTGGATAGGCTAGTAGTATACACTGCTATTTGACCTAATGAGCAAGCTAATGCTGAAGGTTCCCACCCTATCAGTAGCCAGAATTTGTCCATTATGGCCAGTCACTTCATTCCTAGTGAAGATAATGGTCTCAAGGTTATGACTGCACTCATTCTTGCACATTTCTTAAGGTGTGGTCAGAACCAATGTGGCAGTTACCTTCAACGTGTTTTTTTTGGGGGGGGTGTTTCTCTGCAGTCCCATGGTTCCTGAGTTCAAAACCTTATAACTGTTCAAATAGCATTTCACCATTTCTGTGTCTGTCAAACCTGTGTGTGTCCACACGTGTGCAGTTCCCACTCTAACCTGTGTGGGAGATAGATGGCAGCATGTAATAGATTGATGCGTGAGGGGAATTATTATAGGTGTGATTCCTTTACATGTGAAGTTTACAGTTACTCAAGTGAAGACTGTTTCCCAGTTGAAGTCCTCTGAATTGTTAGTCAAGTTCAATCCTTACTTACCTGTGGGTGGGAGTTGCACAGGAACCAGCATCTGTGGCATTTTCAGTGTTGAATTTGCTCATACATTTTCAAGGATTCTCTTCATTTTTGGTCTTAGTATATTACAAGCTTCCATTATCTGCTCATGGTAGCCCGCCTTATGAATATGTAAGCCTTTGGGTTGTTTATGGCCTGCTGTCCATGAATTCCTGGATCTGGAGCACAGTCTTCCACTCAAGGTCAGTATGTTGTTACTTCTTTATCCTCATTTCATCCTAAACCACAGATTTTGAACCTTATACCTGCTCATTGGAGAATTGGCAACAACTCTAGAAGACCAAAATTCTCAATTGAGAATCTGAGACTGTTGGGACAGAATATCTGTTTCAAAATATCTTCAGTTGATGGACTACCGTACTCACACCTCTATTTTGATCTCTTGGTGTTGAACATTTGATTCTGGTAGCTGAAATGGGGTTCTTAAAACTCATAAAACTTCCGATATTTACACTATTGGTCTTGACTCTACCTGTATATGAAATTTGCAGCTTTCTATCTGTCCAATATTGAAGTATTTTGTGGGAAATTGGACGTGTGATACGGTAGTATGTGGCCTGTTAATTACGAGAAATAGGGACATCAATCCTCATGAAACATTCTCACACTGCAGATGTGTGCACAGGTCATCAGTTCTTCACCTAAAGCTCTTTCTTTTTATTTCTGATTAAGGGTGTTTGATCTGCCACTACATGTCTGCAGGGACATGCGGTTTTCTGAGATGCTAGACTATTCTTCAGCAATTGCATTGCTGGGCTACTCCTTGATTCTTGCAATCATCCGAACAGGTAGTTTGCAGGCAGAGGCAGCGCGAGTTATGGTGTCAGCTCCTATCATTGCATTTATCTCCACTCATATTTTGTACTTGAACCTCTACAGGTTTGACTATGGTATGTCAGGTTGAACTTGCTACATGGTTCACTGGAGGTTAGACTAAGTGATCATTGTCAATATGCCTACTTTTTCCTTTTCCTGGACAAATTTGCTGATTGTCTGTATGAAATTGTATGAAAAAAAGAAACTGACATTGCCATGGTGGGGTTCTGGCATGTCTGCAACAAGGCTGGAATATGCAGGTATGCACAGTGATAGGTGTAACTCAAATGCTCCTGTGGGCAGTGTGGGCCTGGCATTATCATCACCCAGCACGTTTCAAACTGTTCACTGTAGTTTTAGGGATATCTCTTTTTAAACTTATGGAGATTTATGAGTTCCCTCCCTTGTGGGGAATCTTGGATGCTCATGCAATATGGCATGCTACAACAGTCCCAATTGCTTATCTCTGGTGGAGCTTCATCAAAGATGATGCGAAGTTCCGCACAAAGTTGGTTATGAGTAAGAGAAAAGCTGCAAAAGCAAAGAGGTCAAGAAAAATGCAGTAACCTCTGATTTTCTCATATTTGCGCTCTCTATTCCCTTTCAACAACGATTTCCCAATTTCCCTCTTTCCCTGGAGGCCATCTACCATTCACTTTCTTCCCTTCACTTTATACTGCCCCCAATCCTCCTCTTTGTTCTTTTGTAGTGATTTCTTAACTGCTATCTGCACATTTCTGGTGTTACTTTCTTCCTATTTTCTGTGTTATGCTGGATGCTTTTCTTATTTTCCAGCTGTTGCAAATCTGTCAGCATCTTTCCTTTCTAGCTACAGCAAGCTCCCGTGTGATGGTTTCAGTACTTGTATCTTGCTGTATTTCCTTGTGTGTGTCTCCTCTCTATCAGATTCTATTGATCGGTATCCCTTTTATTTGTGTGCCGCTTCATCCCTTTCCTTTTGCCTTCCACTCTTTCTTTGATTTCTGTATGCATCTGGGTTTCCTTTTATTCTCACTCTCAAAAAGAGTGAAGGTAAATTATTTATGGGTGGGTTGCTTTGGCTGAGCCTAGGTTGTGGGTTTTTTCAGTAACCTGGGAGCTGCGGATTTTTTCTCTGATGATGCTCAAAACATTGACTGATTCTTTAAATCCACTTGCTCATTTATTTTGGCAAAGATTAGTTTAGCCATTACAATTAGCACTATTGATGAAGTATTTTGGCAGTTTTTCAATTGTGAAGTAGTTTCTGGTTCTGTTCCCATGCAGCTTTTATGGTAGTTGCAAGGGTTAATGGCCTCAACAGATCAGTCATTGTGAATTAGCTTCTGGTTCTGTTCCCATGCACAGCTTGGATGGTAGCTGCAAGGGTTAATGGCCTCAACAGATCAGTCATTGTGAATTAGCTTCTGGTTCTGTTCCCATGCACAGCTTGGATGGTAGCTGCAAGGGTTAATGGCCTCAACAGATCAGTCTTTGTAAATTAGCTTCTGGTTCTGTTCCCATGCACAGCTTGGATGGTAGCTGCAAGGGTTAATGCCCTCAACAGACGAGACTGTTTGTTTTTTTCCTCTATAAAGGTGTTGTGTGCAGTGGGTGTTTCAGAAGCATACCTGTTTGCTTGCTTGTTTGCATGGGGTGTATACAAGGTTCCTTAAAATTTTCTGCAATAGAGGTACACCATCTTCTCATGTCCTATTGGTTTTCATATCACCCTCTGGACAACAAGCAGTTTTTGAATTGCAGTTTTTCATCATCTGTCTGCTCATCCTGTAACTGTTGTTTTGAGAACCATTTCTCATAACAAGAGAATGCAACCATGGGTGGTGTCCCCAACCTCTTTGCTGCAGTGATGCAAGGATGGGAACAGAGAAAAGAGACAGATTGCAAAGGTGAAGGCTAATTTTCTGGTGCTTCTAAGGAGATTTGCTTCAATGGAAGTGGTACTCTTCCAATCTCCCCACATGTACAGAGTTGTGGATTTTCTTCAGGACCTTCAGCTTGCCTTTACATTGTGGAGTTAGTGCTACACCTTCCACATTTCAGCACATCTTTTTCCTTCTAGTTTTTTTCCTTTCCTTCCCTCTTATGTTCCTCCTACTGTTTGGCACACCTATTTTCTTCTTGTTTTTTTCCTCTGCTCCCTCTTCTGTTCCAGCTATTGTATTAATGTTTTTCTTTCGTATCTCATTTTAAAGCATCTCTGCCTGCATCCCTTTCTTGTTACTCCAATTTTCTCCTCCCTTTGTTCTCCAATTATTCAGTAACTTTGAGCCTGAAGCCTTGAAACAAATGGCATGCACAGGTGGTCCTAGAGAATGCTATGAATATGATTCCTGTAGGGGCAGATAAACAAGTAGTGGAAAGATGATACCAATGTGGGGTTGAAAAAACCGATGGTGTTGCTGTGGTTCATTGGGGCCAGCAACTGTTGTTCTTGATGCCAGTGATGGCAACCTTCCATTCTTGATCTTTGTTCAAATTCTTGCAACAGGACCAACTTTCCAACAACCTCTCACGGTCACAACCACTGCCAGCAGCAACCGATACAAAAATGGCACACAGTAGAAGTCCTGGTAAGGACACACAAAGTCCAAAGTACCTGCAAGGAAGAGTTTACTGGATACTGTACACAGAGGATTTGCTGTTTCATGCAATGTACTATCTTGTACTCCATGCAGAAGCAAAAGTGATGGTCCACATGACATGCACACACACAAACAACAACAACAGCGACACTGCCATTGCTGCTACAATGATTCTTATATGCCCAACTCTCTCTCAGAGGGAGAGAGAGAGGAGGGGTTGTGTTACTAATGTCCATGGGAAAAGAGTTCTTGAGGTTGTAGATGTGTCTACTTCTTGAGTAAATGAGGGAAGCAAATTCCAAGGTCGACCTTGGGATGCTTAGCTTCAGCGTGTTCTTTGCACTTGACCTCACTAGTGGTGCACATGAAGGTCTGCATGCACGTCTTGCATTGTATGGTCATGGCCTTCTTGTTGGTGTCAAGCTGGCTGCCTTTACCAGCTTGCTTCGCTGCTTTCTCTGCATTTCTTTCTCGCGCGGTTTTGGACTTCTGTCCGTTTCCTCCACCCATGTTCGATCCTTCCCCTTCTTGCTTCACAACACACGGTACGTAACACACGCGCGCACACACAACAGTTCCTTGAAAGCCTGTTTCCCAGCAGCACCCACGCCACTCGCTTCTTCCCAACGCTCGTTCCGTCTTGCCACGAGAGAAATTTCTTCTTGTTCTTGTTCGTGTCCTTGTCTTTTCGGCGTGCTTCCCAACTCCTTTCGAATCACGCTGCAACTCTGACGATCAGTCAAACTGCAACAATCCTCCGCACCCTTCCTTTTATCTCTCAGATACAAGAAAAACACCAGCACGTAAAAAAGAACAGAACAAGACCAAAATAAGTCAAGTCCCCCCCTACCCGGCCCCCTATCCCCCCAACCCACAAACACGCACCCACTGCACTTCTTCCCTTTCCCGAATCGACCCAACTCCGTTCCTCCAGAGTAGCAGCAATCTTCCCAATTCCAAGCTAAGAATTCTCTCCAAGCTGCTGCCACAGGTTGTGCACCGGCAGAACGCACCAGCAGCAGACTACAAAAAGGCCTTAAAACCACGCAAGAACTCGCATGCACGCACGCACACACGCACGCAAGAACGCACGATTGCGCGCTCCCCGATTTCGGAGCTGAGAGAAACTTCCTGACTAGAAAAAAAGGGCGGATTCGCAGCGGCGCATTTATTATGCCTGTCAACCGTTCTGGACAATTTAACAAAATTCCAACATTTCCACCAAATCCACACTTTGGTTCCATACCTTTTTTTTTACAGAGTTGGGATTTCAAAACCAGGCATTTGGAGTTAACTTTACATGACTCAAACCTTAAATGTAGGGTTTTTTTGTTAATTAAAAAAAAAGAACCACCCAAAATCAGCCAGGGTGCAAAATGAGATGACAAAACCACAGATTAAACCCTAAATTTTTCCCACAAATAATAAAGCAAAAGTATGAAAATAAGAATCCTTGAGCATTTATATATTTTCTGTTCTATGAGAGAGAGAGAGAGAGAGACAGAGAGAGGGTAGTTTAGTTTTAGGTTACCCTTCATTTGCATTATAATGGTGGCCATTCTTCTTCTGCTTTGTCCACTTTTCAAATTGTTCCTGTTTGTTGTTTTATCTGTTTTTTGTGTACTAGAAAGTCAAAGAGATATATGTGTGTGTGTGTGTGTACATGAAAGGTAATGGAAGTCTACCTACTTCCATAATTTCTGGTGGACTTTGAAACTACAATCTCATCTGCAGAGCTCCTCTCAGAAGATGACGATGATCCATCATTAATCAACAACTTTTGTGGCCAAAATGGGTCCCAAGGCTTCTCATGGTTCCCACACGCACCTGCCATTGGATTTCAATGTCAACTCCAAGAATTTCCTTTTTTTCCTTCCTTCTTTCCTTCATCCCTTCTGCTCCTTAATAGTAAAGCATAATGAAGATCCCTCCTAGTCCTACTGCCTCATCTTAGGCCCCTTATTTTGGGAGCTCCCAAGTGTAAGTAAGAACCCGTCCCACTCCTAACGCTCATACTAAACCCCTTATTTTGGGAACGCCCCCACCCTAGGGCTATTGTTGTCCCAAATCCTGCACTAATACAAAATGTTTCCCCTCTAGGCAGAGTCAACAGACCAAATAATGAAACAGAATTTCATTGTTTTCTCCTGTGATAGAGTGGGCCTTCTGAGACAAAGTTCTTCAACGCCCTAGAAGGAGACACTAGAGTTATCCATAACGTCACTAGTTTAGGGGGTGAGAACAGCCAGTTTCGACATAATAGGGCATCAAACGCGTAGCTGGGAATGAAAATTTTACTAAACGAAATAACTGGGACCCAAACTAGTTTTTTCACCAATTTTGGTGGTAAACTGAGTTTCATCCTGTCTGTCCTTTTTTTTCCTGAGCGCTTCCACTGCTGCTACATATATTTTCATTGCTCCTACCTGTACAACTACTATAATTACACTCGAACCTTGTACATTAAATGCTGGGTTTCAGCATCTCATACTGAGATTTAATCAAATTTCGTTACTTTGCAGATTCCACTGAAAGAGGGCATAGGGGTTGAAAGCAGGCCCAAAGACTGGGTGAAGACAGGGTGAAGACTTTACGGATAACTCTACTATAGTAACTTGGTTTTGGGGTGGTTTTTTTTTTCTTAACATATGATTTTTTTTGCTCTCATTGCATACTCCTTTGCAATAGTTGCCAATTTTATCTATCGTCTTGGTGCATCGAATCAATATGGCTCTAATAATTTATTGGGTATTAATTATTTTGTGGATTAAATAACTTTTTATCCCAATTTTTACATGAAAAGTTTAGTAAGTTGGGTAGCTTCTGTCAAAAAAAATTCCCTATTTAGATTTGTAAGCACTCAATGTTTTGAGGCATCATCCTGACAACAAACTACATATGTGAAAATCTCGATACAAGAGCAATAATATCAGAAAAATCATTATGGTCCATGCCCTGCAGATAACTCAAACTACTTAAGATTAGTATGGAATCACACCAAGGAATTCACTTAAAGACTCATACCTACCAAGACCAGGCTGGTAGATGTTCAAAAGCCTATACCAAACCAGCATTTGTATAATCATAGGGTCCATAGGGTCCCTAAACCCATAACCCTTGAGTCCAACAGACTCAAGCAGAAGAAGGATGCTGAGGCATGTGGAAATATAAGGCTACAAGTGATAAAAGAGGTAGGTTTGAATACCAGCACTGGTGAGGATTACCCAACTCCATTGTTGCAAGCTCCATTGGGTGGCCAACTCCCCAACACCATGACCATCCCATCCATGCCCATCTCCATCATTGCATCTTAGGTACCTGGCCCTTGGCCCCTCCATTGTTGTCTTCATGGTTGTGTTGCTTTCACTACCTCTCTAAGCTTCAAAAACTTGTAAATCTTTTCGCCTTTGAAGCCACACATTGCAAGAGCATGGAGGCTCCCACCCCTCCATTGTGGTCCACCTTGTTGCAAGAGACATAGGCAAGAGGCCTTGCCCCATCCCTCCATCATTGTGTTGTTGTACCCTTGCCCTCACCATTGTCTTGTTGCCATACCTTCACCCGTATTGTCATTGTGTGTTGCTACAAGCACCAAAGGTAGGAGGCCCTTAGTCCTTCATCATCTTCATGTTATTGCACATATGCCCCATCATCATCTTCATGTTGTTGCACATATGCCCCCTCATCTTCATGTTGTTGCATCCCCACTCCTATTATGATGGTGTTGTTGCAAGCACCCAAAGCAAGAACAAGAAGCCTTTACCCCCGACCTTTTAAATTGTGTTGTTGCCTTTTTTTTTTTTCATTGTCATGTTGTCACGGGGAGCCATTCACTCTTCACACTCATGCTGCTACTAAGTCTATTTTTCTTTGTTTTATATTGCCACAATAGGGAAATGCAAAAGAAAAAAAATTGCATTTCAAAATTCTTCTTTCTAGTTTTTCCCCTTAATTTGTTACATTGTCCTTGTGTTTTTTTTAATACTTAATTATTCTTTGTTTGCATGGAATAGTTTTTATGGCACCACTAAGGAACAATTTGTGGTAGAAACAATTCACCTCATGTTCATGAATACTTGTTTTATGTTCATACATTAACATGTAGACGAAACGTGACTTAACTTGCCACAACTTACTAGTAGGCACATCACATTAATAATCAAGATTTTAGTACTAAGGAAGGTTCTCTAGTCCATATAGGATGTACCATTTTTTGAAGTCCCATACATTTTAGTAACGCGCTTTTTCTTATGTACATTTTCCTTCCCTTTGTGGTGTGATTACAACCTTTTTATAATTTAGTTATATTTTAGCATTCATTTTCATTTTAAGAAAAATAAATTATATGTATATCAAATAAGGGTAATGCATTCATTTTCCCACCATGAATTATAGGTTTGTATAACAAATTGCAATCAATTTCACAAAAAAAATTTAAAATCAAGGTAAATTAGACTCATTTTTCCCTTTATAATTATAATTTTGAACAAAATGAAGGTATTGCATTTTGTGAACTACTAGCCTTGGTTTAAATATTATATGATGACTGATAATTTGTGAATCATGTGCACTAGATTTAGGTATTATATCATGCTTTTGAAAGCACTACTGCAATATATGCCTTCAAAGTTCACTGTATAATATTAGATCAAAGGATATAAGTTAACATATATCAAAGAACAAATTTTTTGTATGGCCACATTTTTAAAAGGCGACATTGGGTTTTTTTGGTGTTGATAAGTTTAATTCGTTATTGGAATATAGGGGTCAATAGTGGGTAGGTAGGTGGCCCATGTAGGTAGGGTCACATCAATGGGTAGTAGGTAGGTCCTAGGTAGGTGAGTGGGGGTAGTTAAGTACCTATTTGTTTTCATGTAATATCTTAATTTCTTTGTTGAATGCCCCATAAATGATGAGTAGGTGCAAGTTGGTGCAAATAGGTCATTTCAGGTAGGTACATTAGTAGGTCATTATGTAAGTTATTTGGCAATTTGCCTATTAATTGGTAGGTATGGGTAGTTGGTAAGGGCAAGAAGGAGGTTACTTGGTAGGTGTGGTAAAGAAATTTGAAACAAATTAAGTACATGTAAGTAGAACATTAAATAAACTAATTGTGCAAAACCTAGCTAGTTAATTAGTTGGGTGATAGGGATCCAATGAGAAAAAGTTCCCTATCTAGTTAGCATCCATATCCCACAATGGTGCACTAGTGGGTGTAGTCCATTATAACCATACAACATATATTAAAAACCAAAGTTGAAGGGATGAACCAAAATTCATTAGAAGAATTTTTAAAAATTTTAACATTATGTTTGTGCTTAGAGTGTGACTAATTTTCAAATCAACTCATTTTGTGATTACACTTGTAGCAATCTTACATGTCACCATAGTTGCAAGTGCTCATAATTGCATATGTGACTACATTACAATGAATCCCAATTATTAATCATACATGTAACAACAATTTGACTACCACAAATTTAAATGAAAAGATTAATGAAAAGTGAACATATGTCATTCATTATGGGTTGCATCCACTGATGGTTGACAATCAAATTGTTTTTTCAATTATATTTGTAATTATACATACACATGACATCTACATTATTATTGCAATTCAAAATGTACTTGAGTTCATTTATCAGTTAGCAGGTAAGCCAAATTTTTTATTATTATTACTTAATAGGTAGGCTTAATAGGTTAAGCTAAACTTGGTAGTTGGTTAGGTTGGGTAGGCCTAGTAGGCTAGCTAGGCTACAAAGTTAGGTTAGGCAACCAATAGATTAGGTTAGGTAGGCCTAGTAGGGTAGGCACTTATTATTTACCTAGGTGAAAGCACATTAAAGTCCCCCAAAATTGATGTCATGGAATACAATTTTTTTGCATCTCAAAATTTTAACAAGATGTGTACATCACACTTGACGAGAATATTGTGAACTTTAGGTAGATTTCAAAAATTCAAAACATGATTTAATCAATACTTCCAAAAAAAAAAAAAAAAAAAGAATGAAAATTTTATATATTTGAACCAAAATAATACTTGTCACAAAGTATGAAAAATGAAAAATATATTTCAAAAGTGAGGTTATAGGTGATTATATATATAAAAATTTAGGTGAAGAATGACAATAACGTAAATAAAAATAATTCACCAATTGTTTTGAAATTTATTTTTGTTTAAATGCTTTGATAAAAAAACATGATTTTTCAATGTTTGTAAGTCATAAAATTGAATGAAAGAATCATGACAAATGAAAGAAGGGAAAATCTTTGAAGTGGGCATAATTTTATTTTTTTCATTTTGTCTTCCCTTGTTCATGCCACCCCAAGTAGGTGGATCCTTGCTAGGTCCAAATGGTTGCCAAAATGTATGTTATATACATTATTTACATTGCATACCAATCCTTTTCACATGTAGACCATTGGATCAACATCTTTACATTTTTGAAAATAGATTCTTTTGTAAACCTAATTCTTCAAATTAGTGAGCAACTTCGATTTTTGAAGCATCTTCATGGCACCATAACTGAACGAGTCACATGTTGGATGGGTAACCACACTGCCACCTTATGCATTCCCCCATTAGGTCAATTCAAATTCAGACTTCTAGTTTTTGAGGTTTCTCGTTACCACCTCGTGTGATCCCTTGTTAGTTCAATTGAAGCTCATATTCTGTGATGATTTTTGAAGTTTCTTACCACGACATTGCACGATCCCCCATTGCTCAAACTCTTTTGTGGTTTCTTGTCACCACCTTTTGCAATCCCCTTTGGTTCAATTCAAGCTTTCACTCTTTGACAAATTTTTGAGGTTTCTAATTGCAACTTGGGGGGTTGTTCCTTTGCTAGCACAATTCAAGCTTGAACTTTGATGTTTCAATCAAATTTTCTACCACAACCTATCGCTTGCTCCATTTGTGGTGATCTTATCATAGCAAGCTCAACAATATTTTGAAGTTTATGGGTAGATGTAAAATGCAATAATCGTATGTAGAGCGAATATGTTATTGTGCATTACAAATGAAAAAAATGTATACACATGTATGTAGTATATAATTGTAGCATGCAAAGAAAAATGTATTATTATGCATTACACATGTTCAAAATGTTCTTATATACACATATTAATTACTTTCACCATGTAATTTGTGTACCCCTATAGTATGTGCTTCCAAATAAACATGGGAAAAATGAGATAGGGTGTGATGAATCTTTAACGTCAATCTTGTAATCTCAAGTAAGTTTTTCTCTTCACAAGAACTTCTCTAGATGTAAAGAAAACAATTTAAATTTCATACAAGCCACTAATTATATGGTGTAATGGAAGGTCAAATTAATTGATAATTTTTTTAAAAGGACATTAAGGTGTAAAGGCAATGAACACATGAAATTAATGTGGGTCATATGTGTCAATCCTAATGAGCATATCCAACAAAATTGCACCTTCACATTTGTGGTTAAAAAACAGAGCAATGTTCCCAAATGTTGTAGCATTCAAGCATAACGGCTCCAAAATCTTGGGCAATTTCTTTAGGAACCCAATCCCCATTCAACAAAAGTGCATAATCAATTGACTTTATGCCATCAACCAAAAATCTTGGCAATTGATTTGACAACTTTTCATTAGTTACACATTTACATGTCCAAACTTTTTACATTTACACTTACATTTTTGGCATGTATATAAGTTTTTTTACACTTACACTTACACGAGGCTAGTGTAAATATTTGTCAAATACATTTAGATGGCCCCATGTAAATGTTTTGGGACATGTAAGTGTAAGTGTATATACTAAGGTTATTCATAAAATCACCTTGTCTTTGGGCCTCCTTTCACCTTCAAACCCCTCTTTTGGTGTATCCATAAAATGAGGAAAAATTATTAAATTTGGGTATGAAATGTTAAAACTCAGCATTTTATGCATAAGGTTATAAAGTAATTGTAGTAGTTGTATAGGTAGGAGTAATGAAAATATATGTAGTAGTAGTGGAGTCGTTTAGGAAAAATGAAATACAAGGTGAATCTCAGTTTGTCACAAAAATTGATGGTTTTCTAAGTCTTCCTCGCCCCCCTTGAATGTTGATTTTTTTTTTTTTGGGCAAGTTTTTTAAAAATTTCACATTGTTTGTGAACTCATTGTTCTAATGCTATATTCTTAAAATGTTAAAAATAACTTTATCGTATCTTTATTATACACCTTTAATGACCATACCTTTTTGCAAATCCATATTAATTTAGTTTTGGTGATAGGCCAATCAAATGGCCTATTGCACAATTGCACTTACACTATTTTACACAACCTAAAATAAAATTACATGATTTTACATTTACATTTGCATGAAATGTAAATAAATTTCATTATGTCATTTTCACTTATGTGGAGTCTAAGTCTCAAACCATTTACACACATAACATGGGTTTACAACCTCCACCACAAACCTCAAAGACAAAGGCACTAGCTTTCAAGTTTTCTAAAGTCCTTTTGACCCAACCCTTTGAATTGTTTGCCAAATATACCTTTCACACATCAAACTAAACTTAAATTTTTTGTGTCAATACATGTTGTTAAATATGAATAATATATAGTTAGAGCAATAGGATATTTGTTATTGAATAATACTTGTAGTCAATGCTAGATTCCTCATTGGACCACACAATTTCCACAATCCATGGGGTGGCCACACTTGTGGCATGTTTTGAAGAACTTTTGAACTTTGAACGCAACCATTGCATTTTGCCACAATTTTTGAATAAAGGGCAAATCCCAAAATTGCAATAGCTGATATTCATAATGAGACATGTATATTGCACAATACACAAAACATTCTAGTAAGTAATATATCATGTGATTCAAAACACAATTTGTATATTCCATCACATACTCTAACATTACATATGTTACTAGTCGATATTTGCATGGTGTAAAAACATACGAATATACACTATAATGAACATACAAGGTTGGTTTTAAACCTCGCCAATATGCACCTTCTTAGGAAGTCCCTTGTTGATATAAGTAGAGTTTTCCTCTCCATGCATAACACATGTGCAACTTGAATGGACAACATGGTAATGCTTGCACCAACTTGACCACCAATCTTCTTGACTAATCAAGGGTAAATGCATGGACTAGATCCCAGCTCATGGGAATATGCTTTAAATAAATAGTTAAGTGTGGTTTTGTTGAATGCCATGCAATGGAAATGGGCATTATTTCTAACCCTTGGATAATATCCTTGGGATCAAGATAATTGGTATTCGCAAATGTTGTATGAGTTCCTACCTATAAGTAATCCATTTTCCATAGTTAAATTGAAACATCTGCAACACTTTTTGACAACTAGTTGGATTGGAGCAAAAAACCCTAGCATGTACAACATTTTGAGTTTCAAAACCAACAAATTTAAGTTCAATGTAGCAAACAAAAACAAAAAAAAATGCTTTACTTGGACTTTAAATAGGTAGCATTTGTGTACACCACATAGAACATGTAAATGGTTGAATTAAACCCTAAGTATGGGATGATCCCAAACCGTAAACAACAATCACATGAAACCTAATGATAGTCTATCAAAAGGTTCAAAAGTAAATTTTCAAGTAACTTCAAACAACCATTGATGAACTAGGAACCAAGGGTTGCTTCAATTCACCAATTAATGGGGCACGTCTTTTCAAGTTTGGGTTGGTATTAGTGTGGCTGATTTTGCATATAGCTAGCCACAATGGTGTGATGAACTTGGCCTCTTTCATGTAACCCATTTATTGTAATTAGAAAGTGATTCAAATTTGCTAATTTTTATCAAGTTGTGTCTATTGACCACTTGCACCAAACTATTTATTTTTTATCTTGTTGGATATATAGGACAATGCATTGGGTTAATTTGGTATGTATAGTCAACATAATGTAAATTATGACATGTAACTCTTGTAACATAAGTGGGGGTTGAAAGGCTATTGTTGGAAATACTAGTTGTGATGAGAAGCGGTTTATTAGGCAAGGTGCATGAAAAAATAAAAATTAGACCACTGCCAAAAATATTAACTTGTAATTTTTAAATATTTTATTGGTAGCCAAAAATAACTAGTGGGGGCATCCATTGGAATTCCCACTATAGTGATATAGCATATGACCAAGTCCATTCAAGCATTAGGCTTGGTGGTTTGGTGCAACATGGGTCCACCCAAATCAAATTGGGTGGTTTTGATGGGTGGTGTAGCTACATGATTTCTAGTAACATTTATATACCAAGCTCCTTTATTTGAAGGGAGGATGTGGGACACATTGCTATGAAAAGATAAGAAAATTAATAATGGTTGGCGATGGGATCAATGATGTTCATGCCGTAGTAGTTGCAATGATAAGAATTATGCATGGAATGCAAGTGTTATAGCTGTGGCTATTGCATGTTTTCTTTTCCTCCAAGATGCCATTGATGGGGTTCCCTTTGTTAGAAACAAATCGCATCACACCACTAGATAATGATTTCATGGTTTCATGTTTAGTATTGTTCATTTTCTTGATTGACTGAATGCACTCCCTTCCACATACACGTGGTTGTGGAATTGGTTGTGCTCTTGTGCACAACCATGGCATCTAGAGCTTCAAAACTACAAGAATAAATTCCAAGGACCACTCCTCAATAATAAACCCCTTTCTTTTTCCACAAAGTAGTTGGAACTCTCTATTCACATTAAATAAAGTTTGCAAACATTAAAATTTAATTTAGTATCCAAGGATACATAAATGGATTAATAGAACATGAAGGGAAGGATATTTTATTATATATATACATACATAGTCTAATTAATTCTCTTTTATTTTAATCAAAATGAAATAGTTAATGGGTTCTTAATGTGTCCATTCACCAATTATCCATTTTAGTGTCCACTACTAGAACACAATTATTAGGTAAGCTGCATGTAAAGCTTGTAGGGGAATAGCCTAATTAGCCACTTTCATAAAAGAAGAAGTTTATAGATTTTTTTTTTTGTTATTGTTTATTTTTTAGTCACTTTGTGTTTGGAGTTTTGAAGGTGAAGTAAGTTAGATATTTATGAACCATGAGGAGTGAGTCATCATATTCATGTTGGATTCTGATTTACTTGAATTGGAGGCAAAGTGGGGGTCATCAACTGTGAAGGAGGGGGGGAAACTCTTGTGAGCATGATCACCACGGGAATTGAATTAAAACCAATCAAATAAAATTGAATTATTGTGGGTAGTATATTTGGATTTATGATTTATTCCTCAATTATTGTGACCATGAGCAATCAAGTAAGTGTGAATTTGTAATGAAAACTCTATTATTTGTGACCATTGTTTAGTTCTGAAAACAATACTTAACCCTCATTAAGCACCTGATAAGCCAAATTTTGCTTTCTTTTTTTGGACTTTCACATTGATGATGCAGCAAGCAGAAATTCATTTTGGGAATATATAAGAGGTCGGGTCAGGAGCTATATTTGGGAGGGGGCAGATGAACAACACTTATGATGGCTACTCCACTTGCAATTAGCTGATTTTCCTTATCTAAAACACATCAGTCAGGACATTAAAAGAATTTGAGTCTCACCCATTGTACTACTGCACATTGAACTCCAATGGTTGCTAAGTGTTTATGGGATGGGTGTGTTTCATAATCTTGGAATAGGTGCAAGAAAAGGCTCAAAACAACATAGAAATGGAGAAGGGATACCATTACTACTAACATGGGAAGCATCTTCATAAACAAAAACTAGGGTGTAGAGAGTTCAACCGGGGCAGTAAACCTTGGCACCACAAAGACAGCTGATCCGTCTTCCCAGAGAGACATCCACACACAATTTCCTTTTTTCGCACAAGGAAAATATCTTGCAAAGTGTTGTCAGGCAATATGTGCTTTTACTTCCCTCTTGATCTTTCAATCTCCAGGAGCTGTGAGTCCTCGTCCTGGAGGTCAAAAACCATTTGTGTGAACAGCTAGCTGCCTAGATCACTTTGGACAAACCTCCACTTCACAAATCTGTTCTCTGAATTGGGCACAAGCACACACTACAGAACAGTAGAGCTGTTCTTTTAATTGGCGTTGAATAATCTGCACTGTTCGTGCAAGAAGAATGTTAACAAACCAAGTCCCAAACACAGAGACACTCTGCGCCTTTTCTTCTTCACACTAATGTTCACAGTTCATACTGGTTGTATATGATACAAATACACAGAAAGGGCTGGCAGTAGGTTGGAAAATATCAATTTGCCTTATTCGTCTTGACTACGTCTCAAACTTTTGTGCTTATAGAGAGTCACTGCTTGAAATAGTAAGAACAAGACAGAGACCAGAACACGGTAACCAATGGCCATCACTGCCAGTATGAGAACATTCACCCACTTCCCCAGCTTGGTATCAGGTGCTTGGAAGGCATTTTGCAAGGTTACTTGTGCGGATATTGGAGGTGCCTTTGGTATGGTGGATGGAAATGTCACTCCCACATACTCATTTTGCAAAAGCCCCTGGTGCACCCATCAATCATTCTCTGGGATTGAGTGCATTGTCAGAAGTCAGAATATATCAGAGAGACTGATCAGTCAGATGATTGGACAAAATTGGGAAAAAAGGAATTGGAGAATTGATAAAAGACCTGGATGGAATAAGTGTAAAATGAAAGGTAGGATATTGGGTATGTCCACACTGGCTTGGGGAGGTCATCCGCCAACCGGAAGTATCCAGCAAGCAGCAGCATCAGTATCTGTCAACAAAGAATCAGTCACAGGTCACCAAATGCATCCCAAATCTAAGAAATGCATACAAGAATAGACCTATAAGTAAAGTTTGCCCATTCCAGTGTTTTCATGTTGGCAACTTGTCATGGGGTGGGATCCATGTTTAGAAAGAATTTACATACACTCGGTTTAGATTCAAAAGCTCAGGAAACCTGACAGGTAAGTTTAGGGGAAGAGATGTTCAGATAGCTTTACCTGGATGCTGAGTGTGGCCACCATGCCTTCAAAAACTTTTGGCAATATGGTGGCTATGAACATCATCAGGCCATCCATGATTGCAAAGCACATGAATATGTTGATCACAAAGTACATAAAGAGGGTGAACATTGGGTGAAGTCCAATGAGGAAGTATGAAATTGATGAGCACACGAATGCCAGCACTAGTAGGAAAGGAATTGATGCCAACATGTTTGCAAAGATGAACTTGCTGACCCCTGTCTGCCTTTGCGCAATTTCTTGATAAACGATCTGTTGAAAACTGGGTTTTTCAGCCATTAACATGCACAAACTACTACTAGAGGTATGACCAGGCAGATGTCCTTTTTAACTTAACACTGCTTTCGGGAGCAGATAAAATTTGCAAAAACCTTGAAGAAAGATATGAACCTTGATGAGATGAAAGTGCCACAAAGTGCCTGAAAAAAACTAACCTTTACTTCTTTTACCATAGCAGGAAAACCCACAATTGATAGCATTCCAAGGAAGGAGATTGTGACAAAGACCGCAGCTGTCCTTCCCTATCAAACACATCACCCATTCAGACAATTATGAACTCAATAGGCAAAAAAATGGACTTGAAGATGATATAATGCGTCATTGACATTTTAGAGTTGGCATCAAACCATCATATTGCAAATCTAGTTTTGTGAATAGACTACCTACCACTGGAAAGGGGCAGAAAATGGGATACATGTACACTCACAGGCAGAGTCTAAATTTGTGTGGTGTATGTTGTTGAGTCTTACCCTGACGGAGTCAACAGAATGCCCAAGGTTGAAGTACATAGTCCCAATGCACAAGGTTAGTACTGCAGAAAGCAGCAAACGCAGCCAATAGTAGCCAAACTCACGGCCCATGCTTACACATGACCGCCATGTCAACACTGACATGCAGATCAGCATCCCTGGATGGCCTGTGCTTTCCAGAACTGGCCCTTCCTGAACAAACACATGCCAATTTTTTTTTTGCACTCAGAAGGGTACAACTGACTGACATTCAAATTGAAAGACTCTGCCGACAGATTCAGTTATGAGGTGAGATCCTGAACGGGGTGGGTATCTTTTCTCTTGAAGCAATGTGAGAAACAAATCCTTAAGATCAGGGGTGAGGCAGTGAAGGGAATTGTACAATTTCTGACAGCTGAACCACAAGAGACTGCACAATTCCTGCCTCAGATGAAGCCTGAAAAGTTGCCTCCAATGTGCGTAGTATTGCAGATGACTCAATTTGGCTCCACAGTTGATCTCCAGATTCCTCGTCCTAGATCACCACCACAAATATGAGAGACCTCTGTTACTTCTACTATTAAATGTGAAGCCTGAAAGCTCATCTCTCTAAGCATTTCCTTGGAGAACTTGTACTTGAGTTCAGAGTGTTTCAAGGGGACCCAAACCTGTCCAAACCTAAACACGGAATTGACATGGTCGAGGCTGGTGTCAATAAGCCCAAGAAAGTGATCTGTTGGATTTTGGAGGCGAGGACATGGAAAGCCTGCATTTGCAAATTGCTGCAACCACAATGGCCATGACCAATTCCATTCACATTATGGCACACACTGAGAGATCTGAGCCAGTAGTAACCTATTTGTTGCTGAGATGATTATCAGGAGAAGCTGGAGCTTTTGTTGCTATATGCTGTGTAATTACACCATACATGATCATGTGCCTGGTGGTGTGAAGTGTACCTCAAGGGCACCTTTTGATGACCCAAAATAGACAGTAGTGCCAACGGAGAGAAGACAGAGCTGATCCAACAGAGGCCATGCATGACTGGTAGCTTGCTGCATTGTCATAATGACTGTACACTGACGGGTTGATGCTAACTTCCTCAGTGTTGCAATCACAAGTACACCTGCTAGACTGAAGTAACATCCCAAGATCCACCCACCAACATCCGGCTGAGGACCCAAAAGCCTTATTTCTTATTCCATGGCTCCTCCAGGGGATCCTGACCAGGACAGTAGTTGAAAATGTGGCAAGGCAGTAAGAAATAGAGGTGTAAGGGCTGAGGGAAGTGGTGAAGATCTACCTATCAAGGCCATAGGTGGGCTCTTCCAGAAACAGCAAGTATGGACAGGAGAGCATGTGCACAGCTAAACTGAGCCGCTTCCTTTCAAATCGTGAGAGACCACCAGTTTTATGTGAGCACCCAATGCGGATGCTCACCAGTTCTTCCAAGTCCATCTCTGAGATGCATGCATCAACCCGAGAAAGTTTTTTGGAAAGAGGTAGCCTGCTTGGAAGTTGCAAGAGAGCAGAATAGTAAAGATGTTCACGGACTGTTAAAGATTCAATCAGTTCCTCCTCTGGCCTTACATATGCCTGCCATGGTAAACAGACATCTTTGATTAAGCAACCAAAGACATACCTTGCATTAAACAATGTATAGTTCAAAATTTGATGGTAGCTAAGAAGAGGAAGTGACTTACATATCTATGAGACCAACTGCAGACAAATCTCCACAACATCACTCGAGAGATAACATGACAATGAGTGTGGTCATGACCTTATGAGAGTCACCCACAAAGTGTCAGACTATCACTGTCATCACAAATAGCAGTGACTAGCTGCCATGACCATCCAACAATCAGTTCCCAACAGCAGGTGTATATAAGTAAAAAATGAGCCATCGACATCTGAATCCTGATTTCTGTTGCCATTTCTGGAAGCAACAGGCAGAAGTCATCCTCAGTCATGATGTCAGCAAGCTAGCACTCAAAATGAGACATAGCTAAAAGAGACCTGGAGAGAAAGGGACTCACATATGTGCCATGTGGAAGCGGTTGTTGGAATCCATTAAGCAGAATCTCTCCATACAGTTTTGCACTATTGGGCAGCTGGCCTGCATTCAATCAATCCCAGAATTTCAGAAAGACAAAAATCAACATATTTTTTTGTGAACGTTCTTTTCAACTCTGGCTTGAAGAGCACTCACTTTGTTGAGTGCTATTGCAGCAGTTTTGACACTGAGAAATGCTATATGACATGCGTTTCCCTTCAGGTCTTATATGATCTTAGACTAGACCTTTCAGGAAAAAAAAACAATAAATGGGTAGTCACATCAGAAATTAGGAGAGGACCAAGATTCACATCAGGTGCTGCGAGTGTTAATATTACCTGCTAAAGATTTCAACAAAATATTCTTCCCAGAACATGCAGAACCCATGATTGATAGCATGGATCCAGGGCGAGCAAATCCAGTAGAGCTCTTGAGCACCTTTGTAGGAGGAGCCACCTCGACTTGTCTTTTGCAGCCACCACTACCAGTGGTTGTAACAGTCACGTCCCGCCACACGAGTGTTGCAGAACCCTTCTCAGGCTTCTTGATTGGGTCAGGGGCTTCCATGGCATTACTGGTTGAGAATATCACTGAAGTTCTTGGTATTTCCTGGAGGAGGGGTGGTGGTGGTGGCATAGCGAACACAGGTTTCAAGGGCTCTGCAGCTGCCTGTGATGAAGTAGCTACAACACGTGGTAAGGGTTTGGTCGTGGGAGAGTCAGGATTCAGCTGGCTTCCTGCATCTGCATCAGATAAAGGGCAATCAATTTCATGGTCTTGCACAGTAGTAGTAGTAGTAGTAGTAGTAGTAATAGTAGTGCCTAGGCCTAATGGACTCTGACTGGGGCCATGTCTTTCGTTTGCAGATTAAGGACTTGAGATAGGGTATGGGGGTGGTGAGACATCACCCATCTTCTTGGCAGTCTAGGATCTTGTTGAAACAGAGTTTCCAATTTGTGAGTCCTGAATGTGGTAGATTCCTGAATGAAGTCGAACACTCGATTTGTAGCTGCTAGCTGTTGAATCCCTGGCTCTTCAACTTTCAGGAAAAAGTAAAATCCTGATCAAGAAATCCACAACAAACAAAACCCACCAGCAGGCTTGAGATTTTTTCTTATTTGCTCAGTGCAAGTTTTGCTGTGCAAAATGCTTCCAGAAAACATTAGCAGGGGGGGAACAAAAAAAAACTGTGCTCGAGTACACCTACCTACATGCACTATGCATATATGTGTGTATGGGTATCTGTCCCTATCTCTGTTTCTTTCTTTCCTGCAAGAAACTGTGAAACAATACCATGAACACAATATCCATGAGCAGCAGCAGTAGCAGCAGCAGTATACTTCCTTACCATGTTGTAAAATAGCTGTTTCCAAGCTCCACCCACAGAAAGACCCAATAGCAAGAAAACTGATTAAAAAAAATAAAAAAACAAGCACATTCCTAGAACAGTTCAAGAACAATGAAAACATACCATGTTCACGTACCATGCTCACGTACAGTTAGTTACTCATGCAGAAACAACTCCATTCCTGAACGAAGAACATAAGTACCAAGTTGAATCAATGTATGCTCACAGAAATCAATGAATGGAAAGAAAACAAAAAGAGAAGAGAAGAGAAGAGAAGAAAAGAAAAGAGAAGAAAGGGAACGCAAGAGCAGGAGCAGCGGCTGGAGTTCAATGGTGGATGTGAGTTGAATATTGAATGCAACAAGGAAGGAAGGCAAAACCATGAAAAGAAAAACAGAGAACAACCCAAGAACAGACGTAGGACATCATTACAGCTACATGTTGTAGCAGCTACAGAGAGAGGGAGAGAGAAGAGAGAGAGCGCGAGAGAGAGAGAGAAAAGAGAGAGAGCGCGCGAGCGAGGGAGAGAAGGCGAGCGAGCGAGCGACGAGAGAGAAGCTGGGACGTCCGTCAGTGACTGTCAGTAACTGCAAATTTCCGGCAGTCCCTAATCATGAAAACGTCTGTTTACCTTCCGGACTTTTGCATTTAGTGTGTGTTAAGTGTACCAGCAGACTCTCCGGTGTTGGGCTGGGGTAGTATTTCAATAACCTCCGGTTCCTAGTATCTGCCATTGAACGCCTGCATCAAAGAGAACCGTCAGTTCGGTGCGTCTTGGGGCACCCCAGTGTTGTGCTAGGCGGGTATTTCATGGTTTTAAATAACCGCCAGTTGCCAGTGCTTGGGAAACAAACACCTGAATCAAAGAACCGTGAGTTGGGTTTGGGGGGGGACTCTGGTGTGGTGTTGGGCGGGTATTTCATTTGACAAAATAGCCTCCGGTTCCCATTCTCTGAAAATGAATGCCCAAGTCAAAGAGAACCGTCTGTTCCGTGGGTTTTCGGTGGTCCATTGTTGTATTGAGCGGGTATTTCATTTTTAAAAAATATGTGTCATGAGTTGTGGCCTACTATTGTGTGAAGAAAAAAAACACCCACAATTTGTTGTAGTATTTGAAAATTTCACATTAATTTTAATGATAAAAATAATTAAAAATTTAATAACTTGTGCTTAATTCATTTAAAAATTGTGAAATGGTAACCATGTGCATCATCTTGTCAAGGGCTTTTTTGATGGTACCAAAAGTGGTGGAGCATAGGGCGTCAAATGGTTTGGGTGGGTTACGATATGGTCACGTCTTAACAAACAAAACAAACATCTAATTCAATATATCGATTATATATATATATATATATATATATATATATATATATATATATATATATATTATATATATATATATATATATATATATATAGTCTTTGGTATATTAATTTTCCTTCAAGGATTACGTGTGAAACTTGAGAACCGTCTTAATACCCACCCAAGGGGTTAAGATTTTTGCATAATTTTAAATACCCGCCCAAGACTAGTTTTCACCTATACAAAATAAGTCACTCTATGTATGTTTGAAACTAGAACTCTTGTAAGTTGTAGAAATCAAACCTACAAACTTTTTTTTTAATATTTAACTTGACACTCGAATCACTTGATTTGAATTTAAATGGCTTTGCTCTTGGGCTACTTAAAGGTGCATTCACACCTAATGTTAAGTCAATGTTAAGTGAAAATCTAGGTGGCATCTTAGGTGGCACGCCATGTTAAATGGGTGATTGTTTAATATTAAGTGAATGTCAACTTAACATAAAATAATCGTTGTGGTAAATAGGTTTAGGTCCTAAATGACTAGCTTGGTGTTAGGGAACTTAATACTATAGTCCTTAACACCAAGTGTGAATGCACCTTTAGTATCTTACTTACTTACTTACCTTGTGTTCCTTTTTGAGTTGAGACTTGAGACCCCTTTTTATGTTCATGCAACCATTTTTTTAGCTTAAAAAAATTTTGATGCTACATTTTCCATTTTATCCCTAACAGGCAGCAATGGAAGAAAGGGAGACAATTGGGCATTTTAGGAACCATCATTGGTCTCTAAAAGAAAGAATTGTTATCATATTTTTTTTTGTAATCTCTTCTTTGGGGTTGCTATGAAGAGAGCTGGTTCTTTTTAGTTGTCATAGTGGTGAATTATTTAGCACTCAATGGCGCACATCCCTTTTCAAAGCGATATATTGTTCATTGTTGAACGTTGCAATGTTGTAACATTGAAAGGATCTTCTTGTCAATATAACATTGTCAACGATGACGTTATCTTCTTAGTGGCAGGTATGAATTAATTGATGCACAACTTTTGTGAGTTTTAATGTTTGTGTGAAGGGTTTGGGGTTGTTGTTTGCACTTTGTAGTTCAAGAAAACTTGAAAGTTGATTGGAGTTCCTTACTTTTTTTCTCTATTGTCAAATGTCGATTCTAGATAAGAGTTTATGGTGTCCAATGCCCATTGTCCATGGAATACAACCCCATGTCAAAGTGGAGCTCCATGATCAAGGATGCCTTGTTCATATATCTTCATGATCTTGCTTGCAATTATTGGAAATGTTGAGAACAATGTTATTTTGGTTGGGGCATCAAATTCGTCACATGGAAATGGAGATCAAGAACCCATTGTGTTAAGGCACCGATTTCACCACATTGAATTGGAGATGAAAATCTCCTTGCACATATTGTAAAAGGTCCTTTAAAAGCCATATATGAGCAACCTAAGTTTTGGAAGCCACAAAATTGCACCTCCTTCACCAAAGCCTTTTTTTGGGAGGTGAATGATGGTAAATCTATGGATATGATCTAGGTGCCAAAAATGAGATTATTCATTTAAAAAATAATTGTACACAACTAACAAGAAACATGTAGATGCCAAACACTTTAGCCTTGCAAGAGGTTCTTTGGTTCAATGATCTACTCAAAAGAGGCTTGGAATTACATCCAACATTTGATTTGTTTAAGAATGATTATAAACAACATCAAACATTCATTCAAGATCTAGCTTTTTTTATCATCAAGAATTATTAACCAACTTGGATTGTAGAGAATACCATATATGGATACATTGATTAAGATTGCATTTATGTCCTTCCAAACAAATGTTCATAGAAGATGTGGTACTTGATTTGGTTAAAAAGACCAAATTTTTTTATGTGTTACTTACCTTGTTTGAATGCTTACTAACAACAACACCCTTTGAGGTCCAAACATCCTAATAGACACCAACTAGGTCTCTTGTTCAAAATACATTGGGTTTCTTTGCCATGATAATGTGCGAAATTGTAGGTTATAGAACATGATGGATTAAAAATCCATGACTTTTGTCAATGGCCCAAAATACTCATAAAAAAATGTCAAATTATACTATTATGTAAATTTTTGTGAATTTTTTTGTTATATATGATTATGTCATTTTCAAAGCATTTCAAATCATTTAAAGATGAACAAAAACATTGGTTACAATGTTTCATAAGTGCATTTGAATATTATATATTAATTAGATTCATTCCAAATGTTTCTATAACTTATATTTAAAACATTATCATTTAAATATATTAAAAAATTGTAACATAATTAATACTACTTTTGACCCAACATCATCCAAAATCAAACATTGGCTACATTTGCTTTAGCCCCTATTAGTGTGCCCATACCCCTTTGATCTTTGTATGTCAATGGGTGCCCACAATGTGTTTGCATTTGTTATGAGTAATAGGTGCAAATTACCAACCCAAACATGTTACTATAAGCCTATTTGAAGTTACTATGATACTAAGGCAAACAACAGTAATAATGAAACTTTAAGTTTTGTTTGACATATTTGACTCAAGGTTTATTTACAATTGGAGTTCCCAAAAGGATTGAACCTCATTGTGAAAAAAGAACTACATAGCGCAACTTTGAATTTTTATAATGTTGATCATATTATGATTATAATGGATTATTGTGTACTTACACATGAGAACAATTTCATGTCAAACAAATAGAACTATTTAAAAATAGATTGGCTATTATATAAATATACTTTTGAGTTGTTCAAAATAACTATATCAAGTGTCTTAACTACATTTGTTTTCAAAAGAATCAATAGTAATGCATCAAATAATGCAATTGATTTTTTAAAAAAATGAATAAAAAATGACTTAAAATTATGTTTAACAAAGTTCATTGGATTCATTTGATTAGAAAATTATAAACCATGTGAGAATTTTGAAAATTAAAAAATTCATTTTTGGGGCTAAAATAAAAAAGAAATTTTTTTATTGACAATTTGATTGATTTTTAATATTATTGGGCTTGGAATTTGTAGCCCCAAGTGCATATCACACTTTTTTAGGGTGCAAAAATCAAATTATCCATAGAAGCTTATTTAAACATTTTTTCAAATTTTATTTTTGCACCAAAATATTGATGTAGAACAATGTATGCATGTGAAAAATTACTACCATTAAATGAATTATCTTAAATTTGACTAATTTCATTTTTTTCTACTTAAATGTGTCCCATGTAGATTCCATTTTTGGTGGATAGTGAAAAACAAATCATGGAATCCTTATTCTTGAAAATGATACCCTAGTCATGAATGGACCATTTTAAGGGAAAAAATTGGCTTGCACGAAGGACAAAGGAATTAACTTGGGGAATGTTATAATAGACAACATGGTTGATGATTACATGGGTGGGTATGATGTTGAGTTGGCAAAATTTGCTTTGAAAATTAAAAAAATGTCATATATGTATTAATTCCATATAATTTAAGGAAAAAAATTGGCCTGCATGAAGGATGAAGGAATTAACTTGGGGAATGTTATCATAGCAACATGGTTGATTATGACATGGGCACATCTACATGATGTTGAGTTGGCATAACTTGTGAATATTAAAAGAATGTTGTATTTTTGTTATATCCATTCTAACATTTATTGCAAAAATTTGAATGCAAAAGGTTTCATAACATGTTGTGTTTTGTGTTGGATCCTTAATATAAGAACTTACACTTCACTTTTTTGTTCATTGGGCATGAAATTGACATTTTTATCATCTCATTGATATTGTTAAAATGTTTTAAACATTTGCATCATATTCTAAAATTTTTATTGATTCACAATATGTTCAAATGGATTCTAATGTAGGGTGTGGCTACAACATTTTCGAAATGGCAAGTTGTAGTAGTGAATTAGTGAAGTAGCATGCATTGGTCATAAGTTGTTATTTAGATGGTTTTAAGTTGATGTCAAGGACATCAAGTGCCCTCTACAATGGTGAAACAAACAAGAAATTGTGTTCCCTATTATGGATCTGATTGCATGAGAATTTTGGGCATTACAAGATCATAAATTGAAACAAAACACATTTTCACCCTTGTCAATGTTCATTTCACTTTTTGTCAATTTAGGTTTAAAAGTCAAAATATTAATTAATATATTTCTGTGAACAAAAATTGGGCTAGTGCATTGATCTTAGATTTGATTGTAATGCTCTCAAAACATGCTAAAGGTGATTAAATGTGAAAAGGATTTGCTAAAAGTTTCAAAGGTGATTTTGAGTGTGAAAAGGCTTTTGAGGTGCATAATCAAATAAGGGTTATCAACTTGTCATTAGTTTGTATCCTACATGTGAATGTTGATAATTCTTTTTGTTGTTTCATATGTTGTTTTCATTGTACATTTGATGAAGGCCACATTGAACAATTATCAAATTTCTTCATTTCATGTCATTCCTTTGTGCATATGATTGGGAAGGGCTAAGGGATGCATGAATTGTTGAAAGATATAGATAAGTTTTTCAAAAAACAATTGTCAACACATTGCCATTTTGACATTTGAAGGAGCTATGAGTTTGGGGTTCAATTCTAAGTGGCTTTCAGGAATGGTGAATAAAGTTTCTAGATGAATTCCCTTGTTATATTTTTTGTTGTAACTTCATGAGTTAGTTGGTTATGATGTTAAAGAACATGGTTCCAAGTATGGAACTACCAAATGTCTAGTTAGTTTATCAATGGAAAATATCTTTGCATTATTTCAATATGACTTGAAAATTTGATGAGGCCAATGCAAGTTGAGTAGACCAAAATGGATGTACAATGGTGGCATATTTTGTAACATGAGCATGATTCAAATGGGGCAAATGCATTAAAAAAATTGGAGTTTATCAATATAGAGACTTAATTTAAAGTTATTAACTCAAATATTTATATGATATAGGTATGTTTTATGCATAACAAATTAAAAAAAGTTATGGACATTTAAACTGAACATGAGGGATTGTATAATTAATAAAATAAAATAAAAATAAAATAAAAAAAAATTAAAAAAAAATATATATATATATATTTCAAAGTGGTCCAATTATTGACATTATGGTTATTAGGTATTCAAATTTTCTTAAATAATATACCAATGCACAAAAAAATTCAAACCATGTCAATTGTATGTTATTCTTTATGGACTTTTTTGTCATTCAAAAGAATATTTTTCTACAAAGTCCATATCATGTTGAAAAACACATATGTATTGTGCTAGATTTGTGCACACATGTACAAAACAATGATATCTAGGATGGTTTGAATATAGATTGCTTAAAATCAATGGATTATTGTGCCCAACTACCTAGCTAGTCATTATAGTGTTTGAAAGAAATACAAGAAAATGCTACCCAACTAGATGTATGGGGACATTTTTTATCCACCACTTTTTGGTGCATTCAACCTTGCACTCATTGGATGAAATTTGGAATTGAAAATTATAATTTAAGAGGACCTTGAATGTATATTATTTCAATTTGCACAACACATTTGATAATGAAAACTTGAAAAAATTGATGGTGAATTTTGGGACCATCACATCATATGGTAATGAATTGGGTTCTAGCTCACCATGTTCAACTTGCATAACCTTTAGTCAATCAATTACATGGATGTGATTTTTTATCATTATTAGTTATTGTTAACTAGATTCATGTTGTGATGAGGGATGTTTTTGAAGGACATTGAAATGTTTTAGCTTTGTTAACGTTGAGCTTAATAGAATGCATCATGTTTTTATGTTTGGTTTTTAAGGTTAACAACTAGTTCTATTGTAAGGAAAGACAATACAAATAAATTCATAAATAATTTTGGCTTTGTGAACATTGAACATAGCAAGATGTAACATGTAACATGGCTCTAATTTGTTTTTAGTTGTGGGGTTTATTCATGGTTGGGGTTCCAAAAAAGGAAAAAGGATGTCAAGAATATTAAAAACTAACTTCTATAAATAACATCTACATAGGAAAAATTTAAGTGAGAAAATTTAAAATAGTCCAAATTAAAATAATTCATGTGATGGTCATGATTTTTCACATGTGTACATTGTTTTGCATATAAGCTTTGGTTCAAACCTAGAAATGCAAAAAATGTTTAATTAAACTTCTATGAACAATTTCATATGTTTTTTGGCATGATTATTTCCTCCACATGTGACCCACATTTTTTGTTAGAAACTTTAAGCTTATTATTGAATACAAATAATCAACCAATTTCTCGAGAAAAAAGTCCTTTTCCTTGTAGTCTCCAGGATTGAATTATATTACCTTCAAAACTCTTACATGGTTTATAATATAATCAAATGCATCCAATGAACATGAACAAATATAAATGTAAGAACTATTTATCCATAAAAGAAAATTGACATCAATTACATTACTTAATGCATTTTTAAAAATCTTTTTATAAAGAGGCAAAATTTAGACTTTAGATATACCTAATTAGTTTAAAGGACTCAAAATGACATTTATATAATGTCCAAATTATTTTAAAATATTTTTATTAATTTATCAAGACATCATTTTATCTATTGCCATACAACAATCCATTAAAATTATATTGATGCAAATATAAGAAAAATTCAAAGTTGTCCTTTAAAATCTTTCAAAAATTACACAATTTTTTTTGGTACCCCAATGGTGAATGGTCGCTATGGTTATTCGAAACTTGTTCCTATTATGATGAAAGATATTGAAGCTTTAATTAAGTGATTTGGCTTTGTTAACTTTGAGCATGGTCGTGGAGGGCTTGAATGATAAAGAGTTTGATGACAAGGAATGGTTTGTTGTTGAAGCATAAAAGAAGTTAGAATGAGAGACAACATTTTGGACCAAGTGCAAACATGAACACAAAGGACTTGAGAAATATCATGGAATCAAATTTATTGTATGAATTTAGATGAGACACATTTGATGATGAAATTTTTTGGGAATAGTTTGTAAATTTTGGGATCATCACATCATAGCAATTTGATTTGGATCCAATGTATGCATGTTATAAACCCTAAACCCTAAACCTACATGGTTTGTGGTTTTAAAATTTTCTAATTACAAATGTTTTGTTTTGCTTGTTGAATTTAGCCAAATTTTCTTAGATGATCACCACTTTGGCTACAAAATTGATCCAACAAAAAAAACATTGATCTCAAGACCTCTATCCATACTTTAAAAATTTTCCTATCCCTTGTTCATGTTTTTCCTCTATTGAATAAACTCAGCTAGGTTGCCTTGACCCCATTTTCCTTCCAAAAAATGGAAAGTTAAATAAATGATGTAAAAAAAAAAAAAAACTGGGTATGAATTCCTTTGTGTGTTTCTTGTGTTGTGTTAAGAATTCTATGTACTAGTATTATTAATATATCCTAGTAGTAGTGCCTTGGTAGCTTAGACACATGCTTGTCAAAATAATTAATTAAATTTTGGAATTTTCATTTTGAGAAATAGAATATTCTTGAAATGAATTAATATTTTCCTTCACAAATTATTGTTATTTGAATTTTATTATTTTGTTTTTCAAAATTTTCAACATTTCTGAAAAGAATATAATTAGTGTCAAAGCTGCCAAGGTAATCAAGAGTTAGGGTAATTATGTGATTGTCACTCATGAGTTTTGGGGAACCTTGCCCATAAGCTAAGGTAAAAAGAAAGTATGAAGTTATGAATGGCGGTGGCGGAATCTCTCCCAGGTGCCAATTATGTCACATAATGTCATTTTTCAGACCCGCCGGTTAGTAAAAGTGCTGGGTGGTTCTTTGATTTTGTTATACCCTCCGGTTCTCTGTGTGTTTTTTATGGTTTTGAAAAATTTCAAAATTAAAACAACTCTTGTTTCCAGGTTTTTTTTAAATAAAAAAATTCCATAAAATAATTTAAACCTTGACTCTGCTTTTGAAAAAAAAAGATTTCAAAGAGTTGGCGGGTAGTTCAAAAGGGTATATCCTTTGATTTTTTGAGAACCGTTGGCCAACAACCCGTATACCCAGAATGATACCCGCCAGTTCTTTCGTTGAAACAAGAGAACCCCATAAGTTAGTGCACCAGTGTTGGCTGGTTTTTTTTTTAAAAATTTTAATAATTGCTGGGTAGGTTACTTTTTTTTAAAATTCTTTTTTGACGGGATTCACATGGTTATAAATATCAATATAAAATTGGGTAATAACCACTGGTTACACATAAAGGTAGGTTATCAAATAACCAGTTGAGAACCATCAGTTACCCTACCAATTAAACACCGGTTATAAGGCGTTCAAAAGGATTAATAATTTTTTTTGGTATTATTTTTTTAATTAAAAAAATAAAATTTGTTCAAGTGTTTAAAGGATTTATAGCCTACCTGGATGATAATCCGTTCATACAGACAAGTGATTCTAAATAAGCTCTTGAAATTCCAATACCAGGCGGTTATCACTGTGGCGGTTCTTTGAGTTTTGTAATAACTGGCAGGTCTGGGTATTTGAAAACAGTCCGAATCAAAGAATCACTGGTTTTGGGTGAATTTCAAAACCCTCGAAGAACCGCTGGGTTTCATGAAAGAACCACTGGGTTAATTTCTCAGTGGTTGTTTGAATTTTTTTTAAAAAAATTATTAAAAAATATGATTATATAATATAATGACAAGGTATTTGATTTAAAGTTTTTTGAAAACAACATGATTATATGTCAGAAATTGGGTATATATTTTCTAATAATCATAACTATCAATTCTGACACCCGTGAAGACACTTGGTGAGGGTTTGATGCAGTTTCTAATACCCGCCCTCACACTAGAGGGAAAAAGCCTATGTTGATGGAAGCTAAACTTATGTCACAAGTGTAGTTACATTGGTAGTTACAAGTGTTATGTGGTTTTTATTTTTTAAAATTTATTTTTATAAAATTTTCAATTAAAAATATTTATTTTAATTTATTTTAATTGAGAACCTTTGGATCTCATTTTTACATTGGTAAAATTAAATTTGGAGGTTCTATGGTTGGGGGTTTGGTAAAGCCCGTGTTCTTTTATTTTTTAGATCTTTTGGTTTCAATATTTAATTATAAAGTTTAGTCTACTTAAATTGTTTTTAAAAAAAATAAGTTTTTTAATCTAAAGATTTTTTTACCATGTTTTCAAGAAATTTTTTGCGCGATTTTGGGTGTAGCAAAAAGACTAGTTTCATGGTTCAAACTCTTGTGTCAACTCCAACAAAAGGTCATCAACTCAAATTTAGGTCACAATTAGCTAAACTTGATTTTTTGGTTTTTCCTTTGAAAAGTGGATTCATTCACAACACTAATAGTTATCAATATTGGTTAGTTATTGTTTTTTTCCCACTATTGGTTATCAATGTATTCAATTATTTTTTGGATAATAATCACTAGTCATGATTCAGGGTCAATTCTAAAATAATTGATTATAAACCATTAGTTATATTATTAGTTATATTAGTTATAGGGTTTTAAAATAATCAATCAATCAATCAATCAATTAATTAAGGGACATTATTATTTTATCATAAACATGTTTAATGTTTTATGATTGATAACTTAGACTTGAGTTATAATTAGTTCATTTGGGTAGTTTATCAATTTAGAAATTTTAATACCAAGTGGTCAAGTTATCAATTGGTTTTTAATCAATCAATAACTAACTAGTAGCTAATCAATGACCAAGTTGTTAAATGGATCTTTTTTCAACAACGACCCAAAATTGGTAGTTAATAGTGTTGGCTAGTTTTGGATTTTAAAGCCAAACCTTTGGTTTTAGTTTCAATTTTTAATTTTTTTTTATAAGAAAATTGAACCTTTGATTTTGAGTTCGTATTTTTGTGGCGCTACTAATTTTTGGTTCACCAACTATTGATAACTACTAGGACTTGATGGTGCAAGTATGGGCCTAATTTTAATCAATTTTAGGTATGGTTTCCTCAATGGTTCTAGGGTGATTTCAATTTTTTCTTTCATTTTTCATTGATATTAAATGTGAATATCATATATTAATTGTTATACTTTGCAAAATTGGACATAAAAAACATTGCATATTTTTGTGAACATGAGTTATTTGAAAATAACAATGCAATTAACAATGCATACATTCCAAAAATAATGAATGAAGAAAAAATGGGCAAAGCGTAACAAGGAATTAAAACACAAGTTCATCTAATGTCCATGAATAACCATGTTATCTCACACCACAATCATATAATTGAAAAAATGCATTGAAGTAATACATCACAATCTTGTGTGTTTCATGTAAATTGCATTCGCATTTGAAAATATATTTCACATACATGAACACCACGACACCTTACACATTTAGTTCCAAAATAAACAACAAGGAATGGTTGTTGGGGATCAACATTGTTCACAAGTCTCCTTTTTAACATGATTTTATATTCATTACATTACAAAACCACTGACATTCCACTTACAAGACAAATGTCATACCTTGAATTTAGTCACATAAGTTGACCCTTACATCAATGCATACTTCAACAAATAAATGATATCTTGAAAAAAACACCCCAATACTTAAAATGTTCCTTCCAAAGCACATTCACTCTCCATTTTTCTTTCACCATCAATATGAATTTATAAAACCTCCCATGTGGTTTTGTTTTAAACACATGGCATTACAAATGGCTAGTATCATTCATTCATGAAACTAAACATGTAATGCACTATAATGGGATTGAGATTAACTTAGTTTTATTACAAAGAAAACTTTCTTCTCACTCATTAAAAACACACAAAATTTTAATGTGATTTTTCATCGTTATGCTTATATATATCCTACGTTAATTATAATTCCTCACTAGTATGATATGACTAAAACATGAAGAACATGAATCAATGTCATAAGAGCATAACTGAAAATGTTCTCCAGCACTTGATGTTGTATATGTACTATGTCTTAATGCTTACATAACTTGAACACCACACTAATCACATGCCCAAACTTTATTGAAATCAAATTAGCATGGAAGAAAAACACACCTATTTTGGCATAATAACTTACCTATTACAACCAAAAATTGTTGTTATTTCCTTGATTTTATCCTATTTTGGTAAGTATTCCTCTTGCATACTTGCTTACTATCCACCTTTTTTTCAAATGATTTTTTTCTAGGCTTTCAAAACAAGGAACAAAATAACTCAATTAATTGTTATTACATTATAAATCACAACCCTTACAATCAAAACCTAATTAGAAATTTCTAACCTATTAGTAAACATGGTAGAAAAGAACAAGACCTACAAACAAACATCAACCATGTCCACATGTCAACAAGACCAAAATAACCACAATTGAAGTTTATTGCAAACTTAATTTTTTGGTTGTCAAGAAACAATACACATAAAAGAATGTTGACAAAAATTAATAATTTGGATCATCTTCAAAAACATCTTCCTCTTCAATGATGATTGCATTTTCATCAATCAAACTTTTCCTAAAAGTCAAGAAATTGGACAAAGAAGAGTCTAAGTTACCTCCTAAACACCCTTCACAAGCATTGTTAGACCAACTTTTAACAATCATCACAAGTCATTGTAAGATCTCACCTCTAAGTTTAGATCAATGAAGACTTGTGATTACACTTACAATGTTGAAGATTCTTTTAATTTGCATTTGAAACCCCACAATGGTTAGAACTTGGTCTTACAAAAAAAGACATTTGGGAATTGAGTCTCATGTGCTTCCCATCATGTGAAAGGATTTTTACATTCTTCATGAGTTCACATGCAAGCAATGAAATTAACAACTTAGTTCCTTGTTGCTTGTTACAAAAGATGGTAGGTTTCTCTTGTAGCTTAAATTAGGGTTTTTGGAGGGTTATAATAAAGTTTTTTTGGGGTTTGAAATAAGGTTTTTTGAGGATTGAAAAAGGGTGTTTCTGGGGTTGGATTATGATTTTTGGGCAGTTTAAAATAAATTTTTTAGACATTTGTAACAAAGTTTTGGAGGGATAAAATAAGGTTTTATGACGGTTGATGTAGGGTTTTGTGAAGGCTTTTAAAAGGTTTGAAATATTGTTTTTGGGGGGTCCCATATTTGAAATAAAAAAAAATTAAAATCAAACTAAGATTGGTCCCTTCAAAAATGTTAGGAATTGAAATCAAGGGGTCCCTTTAAAACCAAGGAGTTGGCCAAGATTGGTTCATACTATTGTTGGGCATGTAAGTGTCTCCCCATACCCAAGGTCAAAAAATATATTCTACATCAGTTGTATATACTTCAAGCAAGTTACCTTTTTTTTTTCCTTATTTGGTTAGTATTATTTGAGGTTCATATTTGCTTAATATTTGTTTTGAAGCAATTAAAAAAGGTATATATTCAAAATTTATCTTATAAATTGAATGAATTTTCACATTTTGTAGTGCACTTAATTATTATGGAATTTTTTGAATGATGGTAATAGGTTAACAATTACTTTTGCATTTATTTTCATTTTTTCTACTCATCATCACCTTCAATAAGAATGTTATTTCACATCTATGAAACTTTTCTCATTTTGTTATGCCATTTCTCATTTTGAGAATGTCGTAAACCCCTTTTATAATCATGCTTTTGACGACCATTTTTATTATGACGCTAATGAATTGTGATTCAAACATGTATCGTCACATTCCATACAAACGTTTACAAGATTGGGACTACGCAAAAAAACCTTGCAAATAACTTTTCTATGTTAAAATAAAGGTGCCAATTGTTTAAATTTCCTGCATGGGTTGTTCCGAACTCTATTATGCATTATTAAACTTGAAGAAGTTTGTGATTTTTGCATGTTTTAATGTGACAATCTACATTGAGTTTGACCTCCTTGTTTTTTTTAAGTAGATTTTTTTTACTAAATTTTTTTGATTTCTTCACAAGCTCACATGTCCTTTGCTTGTCTATAATAGAAAGTAGATGTCTCTTTCTTTTCTTTTGCATTGGATTCATTGTCATTGGTTTGCACAACTTGAAAACAAAGCAATGCTAACATTGCTAAAGGGACTTACAATGTACGAAACCCTAATATTTGCCCTAGATTTTTCCATTATAGTCATATTTACTAAGAAAGATTTGCACATGTTTTGTGCTACTAACAAGTGTGATAGTGACTAAACAAATGGTGTTTATCACATACCAAAATGGATGGTTACCCAAAAAAAAATGTGTGACCCAAACAAAAGTGTGACTAAAATGAGTGTGATTATAAAGGGGGTTTATTGTACTTTGAATATATTACTAAAGGTGCCAAAAGGTTTTTTTATTGTTTATTAAAGTTTTCATAATGATGTTTTTAATGTCATGTTAGATCACATTTGTAGTGGCAAGCGCACAATTGATTATCTTTCCCCACTTGCCAATGTGCCACACTTGTACATATTTCGATTTGATCCTTTTATTACTATACATTTGGTGATCATTGGATTCATAAAGTGTTGCATGTGGATGGCAAACATCTACATTTACCCTCACCTTATTTACATTTCGATGATATGTATATAGCTAACACCTTTACCCAAATTTGTCAATATTGCAAAGCCTATGGGTATAGATCACATGTTATTTGGATTGAATTGTTTGAAGCTTAAACATCTTTATATCCCCACAACAAAACCATTTAGTCTCCCCCTTTCATCAGCTTTCAACACGTGTTTGTTAAATAATTGATTAATTTGAAGATTTAATGTTGAAAGATAAAATAATTCAAAAATATACTCTAGTTTCTTTCATAAAATGTTGTTTTTTGATTTTTTTTTGGGTGAAAATTTCAACAGTTTTAAATACAATAAATTTAGCGTCAAAGTTGCCATGGTACTTTGATATTATAGAATGTTAGTTTTTTTGGTAGGTGTTTTATTGTTGTTGGAGCCTAGTTCAATGTGAATAAGGTTTTAATTAATTTTGTGTTTCGGGGATTTATTTGTGCACATGTTTTGGTTGTAAAATTAGTTTCAATTTTCAATAATGTTTTGCGCCAATCTAGTAACACACGACACTATTAACTTGTAGAGAGCTCTCATCTCACACAATAATACCCTGTCAATTGTATCCGTGTTAACTACACACTTGGAAAAAGAATGAAAAGAAACAAAAAAATACAACAACCCAAATTTGATAGCCAATGCAAACATAGTCGCAAGAAGAAGTGGCCAAAAATATTAACAACCCACCAACAATTTCTCTTTAATCTTTTGATGTCGATGGTTTAGAAGTTGATAAATTTGATTGCAATTGCAAACACGATCGCTAAAAGAAGTGGCCAAAAGGTTAAGATCCCATTGCCAATTATTTTTAAAAATCTTTAATGTCAACGATTTTGAAAGTTGATAAATTTGATTGCAAATGCAAACATGGTCGCAAAAAGAAGTGCCCAAAAGAATAACATCCCATTGACAATTTTTTTAATAAATCTTTGATGTCAACGATTTTGGAAGTTGATAAATTTGATTGCAAATGCAAACACGGTTGCAAAAAGAAGTGGCCAAAAGATTAACATCCCACCAACAACTCCCAAGAAGCTATACGAATAGCCAAAATAGTTGTTCACATATTGCTCCACAGTGGGAGGAACTGGATCCCCAGTATCAAGTAATAGACTTTGAACATTTCCAAATTGTGATGTAACCAAACCATACACGGTCCAGGATGTTGGACATATCCAATAATACCATGACCACCATTTGGGTATTTCCTACAATTTGTTTTTTTTTTGGGACACACCCAAAAGTTTTAAAAAATCAAAATATAATCTTATTTATTTAAATATATATTTTTGGATTAATTATTATTCTTATTGTTGTTGTTATTATTATTATTTTCTCTTTGGAAAAAATTGAAATTACAAGGGAATAATTTTTTCATGGCAATTGATTTTACTGCTGAAACATAACATCAATGGTACCCAACAAAATTACAAAAACACAACTCAGTGAAGAGAACAACATAACAAGTAATGAGTTTTGTGCATGTGAATTGAATCATGGGCAGTGAAAATTTTTATCACTTTTTTGACAAAAAAACTGAGAAAAATTTGGAGGATTTAAGTAATTAATTATTTACTATTTTGAATTTGAGTAAAAATTTGCTATTTTTTGGGGGTTGGAGAATTTGAAGTATTTTTGAGGCCAAATAATTGCCACCAAAAAAAAAAAAAAAAAAAAAAAAGCCCTTGATCATGGGTTAGTAGCAAGGTACCTACTGGTAATGGAATCATGAACCCGGCGTAGAGGTTGAAGACAGAATAGAAGAAAGTTGCAGCAATGGTTGCGAGTTGTTCATTGGCCGTAAGGGTGACCATCATCATCCCATAGTAAGCGAATCCGATGATCAAACAGAAGACACAATAGAAATACCACAAAAACTTGGTTGCTGTCCATTCAAAGAACAACATGGCATATGTGATGAGCGTATAAACGAGCGTTTGGACAAAAACATAAGGGATTTCAATCACGACCTGTTTTAGTCCCAAAAAAAAGGTTTAGAACAACACCGATGATGATAAGCAAATTTAAAGAACAAAACAAAACCCATAAGCAAAACTTAGAACAACAATGAAGAAGCAAATTTTTACTCCCCAAAAACACCAAAAACACAAAAAACTTCTGGGCAATTGAAAAACTTCCTCCTCCACAAAACAAGGGGTGTGTCACACTATGACCTTGCCATTTACATTAAAAAAGTATCATCTTAAGGCAAAAGAAGAATTATGAAAGCTCAAATATTTCACCATGCCAAAATATAATCTTCAAAAAATCCTCTAAAAGAAACCAAAATCCTTCAAGATATTAGAACTCTATTATAACTAATCTCAAGTTTCAACACAAGCCAAAATATCATCTTTCAAAAATCCTCATATAAAAATAGACCTATTATTATTATTACCTAGTAGGGGCCTATAAAAATCCCTTAAGCTACTATACTCTATAATGAATCTAAACACAATAATATCCTTGCCAACAAATTGAATATAATTTCACATGCTCAATCAAAAGGGCATATGTAAGTAAGTAAAATCATAATATGCTTGCCTGGGCAAAAGCATAGGGCAAAGGTGAGTACATCCCAGCTGCCATTTCTCTATAAAACACGGTGCGCTCGATGCTCACCACCGGTTGAACTGTACCACAACTATTAGATGCAATGAATGTTGTCGCGCTATACATCGCGCCCAAGCAAGTTAAAATGTTTGATGATGTGTCTCTACAATGTCAACCGGGGAAAAAAAAAGAAATTAAAAAAAAAAAAAAAACTTACGGTCACATGTAAAAAAAAAAAAAATCTTTATAGGTCACATGTAAAAAATATTAAATATTATTCATTCTTTGATGTAATTGAAGAATTTTAATGCATTATTTTTAA
>Ga0209611_10000401_pt1 | contig 62449 bp, 48 predicted proteins | sample S1TSphgellanicum_3_FD_187693 | JGI IMG/M metagenome (GOLD analysis project Ga0209611, IMG submission 187693) | Host-associated microbial communities from peat moss isolated from Minnesota, USA - S1T2_Fc - Sphagnum magellanicum MG (SPAdes) (version 2) | ecosystem: Host-associated > Plants > Peat...
AATTTCAATACAATTTATTTATGTGTATTTGAAAATAATTTGTTTTTATCCAATTTGCTAAATCTATTTATGTTATACATATGGGTTTTGTAGTTGGATATTATTTGCATTCAATGGTAGAAATGTTGCTAGCATAAGCAAAAAAACACAACACTTATTTGTGTTCTAGTTGTCACTGACATAAAACAAAGAATGTTGAGTGGATGTTCTGAAGGTTATATATTGAATAGACATGGCTTGTATGATGTTGTAATGAGATACAAGTTCATACATTGTGATCTTACAGATAAGGTTAAATTCCTAATTGTCACCTTTACTATAGAAGCTACCTTTGTGATGACTTTCTCACCTTGTCTTAATGTTGGTTGTTTCATTCAAATCCAAAACTTTGGGGTGACATTTCAAAACAAATTTGAAAAAAATGATTGGTCATTTGTTATGAGGGTTAGAACCACTATAGTGATTGAATAGATTGATCCATTCTTGCTTCATCTTCATTTTGTTACTACTCATTCCATTCAGAATTTCATCTAATTACAAGACTTGCAAGAACTTGGAACAATTAAGCTTGTGGTTATTGGATATATGGCAAGTCTTCAAATAGTTTTATTTTGATTATTGCTGATGGCCTAGGATCTAATGACACAAGCACTATCTTGTCTTCCAAAGTTCTACCCACAATATGTACATCTAGTTGAAACTTACAACATTGGAAAACCTACAACATTTTTGGCTAAGAATGTTTGTACTTTTATGTTTGGTGAAAAACAAATTTTAACAAATTTTTCAACCATTTTTTCATCCATGTGCCTGATGTTGCAGTTGGTGAAAGACTAATGGAAGTCCATAATAAACACACTAAAAGGTAGGATTTTGTTATAAATTTGTAGGTATGTATAATTAATTAATTTTTATTTGTCTTCTTTTCATTTTGCTTGGAATTTTTTTTAATGAAATTTAGTTTGGTTGTTTTCATTTGGTTTTTATTGTAATAATCCTTTGTTGATTATTTGATTGAATGTGTACCTTTGCAAATTATTAGCAAGCTTGTTATTCCAGTTGGAACTAGTTACTTTGATAATGTTTGTGCATGTTGTCACCTTCCATCTATGATAATTTGGACTAATTGCCATTATTGTTATAATTGCAATAATATAGTCAGAGTGTTAATAGGTTTTTCTATTCCCATTAAGGTTGTTCAACATTTGAATTTTTCAACAACAAGTTCTTAAAACAACATGTACATACAACACTCTAATAGAACTTTAATTAACTACAATCCTAAACTAACTTGTACACATATTGCTCAAAGCTTAAAGGAAATTGGTGAAAGAAAAATTGATTTATGTTCCATAAATGAAGATTGAACACATAATCAAAAATGAAATCCAAAAGCTCCTTACTAGGTTTGTCCTCCTAGTTTTTATACTAACTATTTCAAATACAATAGTCATGACTAACCATTATAAACAATCATTAGCTAGTACCAAGACTAATAGTTCAAAATTTGAAAAAATACACCTTGCCTAACTACCTGTTCAACTACTGGTTCTACCAAATATACGTTCTACAATTCACCTACTAGCTAGCCTATCAACTTATCTTCCTAACCTAATAACATTACCCACTAGGTTTTAGTAATTGGTTGTATCAATACTATAGGTTAAGTTAAATAATATATAGGTTAAGACACATGTTAACCTACTTAATCTATCAACCTATTAGGTGACATGTTACCAAATCTAGGTAACATCATTCTCCTTTGAAATCTACATTTCATCTTTGAAATGTTAGCTCAAAGTCCTAGGTTAGATTGGCCTTCTGTAACTAGTTGATTGACGACTTCCTCGATAGGTTTAACACCTATTGCCTCCACAAGTTCCACTTGATTCAAAATTTGAAAACCGGTTGGCATTGAAACCTTCTATTGATCAAGTGCGTTTTCAAAGGTTGTTATGGGTGTTGTAAATACCTCCAAGGCATGTGGGGTACTTGATATTAAAATAACCTCTTGACCTATACCTATCTAGTGTGGGGTTAGAGGTACATTAGTAGATATGAATTCCAAAGATTCTAATCTACTATCTAGTATGGTGAATGAAGGGTTAACATGTTCAACTTGTTCCTTATCAAATCTCTCACTACCTTCCATAAGTTGACTGACAATAGTGGTCACTATAATAGGAATAATAAAAGTTTGAATAGGTAAAGGTATGATTTTTTTTTGGACTAACTGGTTTAGTAACAAGTTGGACCATAAATGGCGTTTCTAGAACTTTGCTACGAGTTCCAATTTCCAGAGACACAAAGTTTGAGGGTTCGTATTTGAAATCAGGGAAAGTGGTTAGGTAGGCATGCAACTCAAGTTGATAAGTTTGTTCATCAGAATGGGCCAACTCCATACTCTCCTAAATCTACTCCTTTGTGAATTCTTGAACAATTTGCCGCCACTCCTTCCACTTGGGGTTTCTATTTCCCAAGGCTTGGTTCTGCACTTTAAGTAGGATATTGTCCAACAATAATTCTTCAAATTCCTTCAACTTGTTGTTCATTCTAACAGGTAAAATGGGGCTAAGTTTGCTCAATTGTACTTTGGTTGTCTCATACTGACCCAGTCTTGGATTTGAACAATAAGACGTTACTTTTCCTTGTCAAATTTTGTGTGGGTAACTACTTGTTGTTCCTTAAGATCCTGAAATGTTTGTTCAAAACCCATTATGATATAACTAGTAGAAAAATGTCGCATGCAACTGCACATGTTGCATGCAACTCCAAAATAGTTGCATGCAAGATTTTTTAATTGCATAAGACAAGTTGCAAAAGACAATTTTTCTTCTAGTGATACCATGTTGTTCCAAATTAGATTCCTCCATTTTGGCATAATCTCGCGTCATTCACTCCAAATCAACTTGGAGACGATTCAAATCATTGTGGGTCTTCCAGTTGGGCTGGTTGACCTTGGCATACTATTGTTGTAGGTTTTTAGTCTTCATAGCAACATGTTCTACCTCTGTCAACTTATTGGACATGTTTTGGTTTTCATGCTAGACCCTATCAATTATCCCTTGACTATGATTAATCCTTTGTCACGATTCTTCAAAGTTTTTTACACTATTTTTTAGCTTTAGGCTATAGGTTTATAGGTGGTTGGGGGTTTTAGACAAGTTTGATTTGACTTGCTAAAACTCAACTCTAGGGTTTGAAAGTTCTTGCAATGTCCTTGACCAAGTTGTGACATTTTGAACAACTTGCTCTAAAAACATGCTAATCTGTTTCAAAGTTTATGTCGAATGACTAGAAATTGGGATAGTTTGAAATATTAAAAATTATGGTTTTTCCATTTGTATATGTTCAACTATACGTTGAAAGGATTTTGTAGCTATAGTTGAAGGTTCTGTAATGAAAACCACAAATTCAATAGACACAACAGGTTCATCTTGGATGTTGGTAATTACCTTATCCAAATTGGGTTCAGGTTCTTCCTTAATGTTGTCATGCGTAGCTATTACATCAAGCTCTTTTCCTCCCCTACCTCCAATCTCATGTAAACAAATTCACTTTTCATCCTTTTTTGAATCATTAACAGATGATCCAAAAGTAATTTTAGATTTTTTTTTTAGTGGTGAGGTAATAGTTTCAAGACTTAATTTGTCCCTTGGTGTAGGCAATTCTATGCACATCTTTAGTTGATGAGATGATAGGTTGGTAAAAGCAATGATGTAGTTGAATGTGCCAGTTTTTTTTTCAAAAACTACTCCCTAGTAACAGGTTCCAGTGAAACCTATTGCTGTTGTGTAACCTAGCGCTCTCGATTGGTTAGTGATATAAGTTCTTAGGGAGTTGTTGTTCTTAGTGAAGTCACATTGGATATAAGGAACCACTTCCTAAATAGAATGTCTAAAATAGGCTTTGAATAACAACTATCTACTTTTGTTTTGCTAGAAACTAGGTTAGCTACTGCTTTCTTCTAGCATTCGGTCCAATGAGTTAGTTCAACTAATAACTAGGTTAACACTATGAAACACTAATTAATAGGTTACCCCCTATTAGCTAGGTCAAAAGTAATACCAATTCGGTTGCTAAAATAAGCTAACCTCTCTATTTGATAAAAATTTGCAAAATGGCTACAAAACTTGCATGAAATTCCTCTTTCATGGGCACTACACTCCACTACCCATTTTCAACAAAAGCATGTGAACCTGCAAAATTTTTAATGCAATTTTGGCTTCTTCAAAAATTGCATGTGTGACATCTACTACTCCCTCCTTAGAAATTCCAAGTTGCTCATGAATAAGTATCTAATAAATGAGATCTCTTGACCACATACTTGCCCTAGAAGTCTTCCATCCTCCATTACTTCCAAGATTCATAAAAAGTCTTATAATAGGTCTTTTCTTGGTGTTGTCCATTACAAGTTGAACGAGCTCTCCAAATTGGCTTGTCTAGCCCATTTGAGTTTGTTAAAATCCATCTTCATCCACTACAACATCTTCTAGCTCTCCTTCACTTTAGACATTGGTTTCTTTTTAATAGGTTTTTCAACTTGTTCTTCTACATGCACTTTGTTTTTGATCTTGGGTGCAGAGGAATAATGCTAGAAACAAGTCTTTTTTCAAAAAGTTATTAAATAAACTTTTCTCCATTGTTCATAGGTTGCTACAACTTCTCTTCCATAGGTCTTGACGTAGGAACTGGTTGTGGCCATTCTTCAACAATGGGTTGCTACAATTCCTCCTTTTCCACAGGTCTTAATATCGAAACTGGTTGTGGTGGTTCCTCAATAAAAGGTTGTTGCAACTCCCTTTCTTCCATAGGTTCGAATGCAAAGACTAATTATAATTATTCCTCAACGACAAGTTGAGGTCTAATTTCCACTTCTTCTTCTCAACCTGATATAACAATACCTTGTGGTGCTAGTTTTGCAGTAGAAGTAATGGTTTTTAAAAAAAAGTTTAGTGTTGCTTTTAATTTTTCTTCCTCCGTACTTTTATGTTCTTGTTCAAGAACCTTATTCTTTTTTACTATAGGTGTGCGTGAAGTAAATGGTTCTATGTAAATCGCTCTAGTTAATCAAACATGTTCCACTCTTTTTTTTTCAGTCCGTTCTTTCTTAAAAGCTTTAGCTTTTCTCTCAACCTCTTTCTCTTTCGCTTCTTGTCTTAGCCTCTCTAAAACATTCTCTCACAGACCCTATCAAGATGAAAAAGTGAAAACAAAAAGACATAATGAAAAATGCTACGGTTTTTTTATATTGTTTCAAGTAAAAATGTTTCTATGCTATGAATGGACACAACCTTTAAGGTTAAAAACTCCTAAATGGTAGACATCAATGAATGCCTTACATGTTGTTTTAATCATTACTACTAATTACATCATTATCCTGAATAGGCACATTATACTAATGATGAACAACCACATATGTTCCTTTTAAATGACTAGGTGTCAAATATTTACAAGTTGAAAACCTTTTGGTTCAATTGGTAGTGAACCAAGTTTTCTAGTTTGAACAGGTTCATTAGTGACCATGTCATTTAGCTTGACCAATATAAGTTAAAAAGTTTTATCTTCAATGAACCTATATGGCTTCAACTTGTTGATGTGATAAGCATTGGGTTAGGGTCAAACTTATTAATGGTGACAAGTAAAATTATATTATTAGGTAAACAATATTGTATTTTATAAGGCCCAAACCATTGTCTTTGAAATTTTGGGGCATGTTTGGAAACAACCCTTGGAAACCATGATAAATAGTTTCCAAATTGAAGTTCAATTTTAATGAATTGATTTTATGACCATAATTATCTATTCCATAGGTTGAAAACAACTAAAACCTATGCAATCAACCTGTTTTCTTGTAGTTTTTCTAATTGAAATAATTGGTTAGTTAGAATGTAACATGTTGTGGATTTTTATTTTCACCAGGTTTAGATGGTAACAAATATTTTGTAGGTAATAATGGATGTAATCCATACACCAATTGAAATGGGTTATGACTGATTCCAACTTTGTAAGCAATTTGATATGAAAATAGGATTGTGGATAGGTGTTCATCCCAATCATTTCTATTTTCATTAACCAATTTGATTAGTAAGGTTCCAAAACCTTTGTTTGTAGACTAAACCTGTCCATTTCCTTATGGATAATAAACAATATAACTAGTATGTCTTAGAATAAGATGGTCAATGAGGTACCTAATTGCATCATTAATAAAATGGGTACCTTGATTGGTCACAATGGTTAATGGACATCCAAATCTTGTAAGAACGTGTTCATATAAAAACTTGGCAATTACTACAACAATGTTGGTGCAAGGTGCTCAACCTTCCACCCATTTTGTTATAATTAATGGTTATTAAAATGTATTGGTTGCCTGACATTGTACTTGCAAGTTCAATAGGTCCAATAAAATCCAATCCCCATTTTTGAAATGGTTCTTTAGGTAATGTAGTAACCATTTTGGCCAAATTTTGGGTAAACAAATTACTTGTTCTTTAACATTGGTCATAGGTTTGATAATATTCATGAAAATTTTGATTCATCATTGGCCACCAATAACTAGCATCCAAGATCTTTCCCACAATGATATCATAAGAAAAATGCCCTCTTGCAACACCTCCATGTAATTCTTGCAAAACTATGGACACCTGTTCTGGTTGTAGAACTCAACAAAATTGGTTATCTTGTGCAAATATCTATAGTGCTCCCTTTTGAAGCACAAATGGTTTAGCTTTATAGGCTAAATATTATCTTTGGAATGTTATGAATCTTTCTGGCATCATTCCTTCTAAGAAGTATTCTATAAGCACTTAGGTTGTAGGTTAAACATGTGAGCATCACAAGTTTGATCAAGTACTGTAATGTGTTTAGTTTGATGGGGTAATCTATTCAATGCATCTACCATTAGATGGGATTTATTAGGTTTGTAAACAATTTTAAAGTCATATTCCAAAAATAATAAAAGCCATCTAACTAACATGTTAGAAACTTATGGCTTGTTGACCAAATACATTAAAGCCATATGGTCCACATAAAATGTAAACATGTTGCCTAACATGTAATGCTTAAATTTGTGTAAGGCATAAACCATAGTTAGAACATCTCTTTTTGTAGTAGTATAGTTTCTCTCAACAAAATTAAACAATCTTGATGATATACATAATAGGTTGAATTATTTTACGTGTTGGGTTGTGGGCCAATATTGCCCCTATTACTAACTGAGATGCATAAGTATGAACATGAAATTATAGTTTCCAATTAGGATTGATAAGTATAGGACCTTGAATGCACTTGTCTTTTATATCCTCCCAAGCGGTTTAACATTCAATAATCCATTCAAACACTTGAGCTTTTCTGAATACTTGGTGGTTAGTGCCATAATAGAGGATTTTTTTAATTTATGAAGCATCTTTCAAACTAGGCCATTCCATTGAAAACTTGAATCTCCTAGGGTGTTTTAACCACTAGCATTTTGATAAAGCCTCTATTTTTTTAGGATTAGGTGTTTTCCCCTCTTTGGAGACTTTGAGTCCTAAAATAGTTCCAAAACATACCATAAATGCACATTTTTTTGGATTCAAATTAATGCCATATTCTTTGCATTTTGGAAAACCATTTCTGAGTTTTTTCTAAATGAATGGATAGGTCACTAAAAATAGAAAAATCATCTAGAAAAATCTTCATGAACACATCAATGTATTCATGAAAAGCTTTGGTGATTGCCCTTTGATAAGTAGGTGGTCTATTTTTGACCCCCAAAAGGCATTACAACCCATACAAAAGCCCCCCAATTATTAACAAAGGCGGTTTTGTATTAGTTTTCCAATGCTTTGGAAATTTAATGGTATCTAGAAAAATGTTAAGGGAGTAGTTACTTGTGGTAATTATTAATTAGTATATCTATTTACCTAGTTACTGTTTATAAGAATTATTAGTTAGATTACATAGTTTTTATCACCATTTGAATTTGAATAGAACATAAGATTTATTTTTTAGGTATATTTTTGGAGAAGAGAAAGAGATGAGGACCATCGTTTCATTGTAGAACATGGAGTTTTAATGTAGTATGAGAGAAATATGTTTTGATTTTTGGGTTTAGGGTTGTTTCCATAGTCAAAGTTGTTATTTTGATGTTTTTTTAATCATACTTTCATTATTGGTGACACACCCCCAAGTTCCTTAATGGACTCAAAATGTGAGTCCAAACTAAAAACAACGGAAGGGTAAGGAGTCGAGGCACGCTCCCTGGCTTGCAACACTTTGAGGGGTAGAGGGGCGTGCTGAAGCTTTGAGATGGGACTAAGAATGGTGAAAACCATCAACTACTCACACAGACCTGCACACAACCAACATAAGGTGGTTAATGTATACTTGGAGCACTTTTGGTGCTAGGACGAACCATGGGCAATTCAGACTCACAAGACTCACCATAACCCGAACTTGGGGGAACCCATCACCTTCCCCCTTATAGTATATTCTATGCCTATCCACGAAACCCACATCTAAATGGTTTTTTTGTCCCGAGACTTCCAAGTGAGAGTCTCAAAATTGTTAAAGTTAGGACTTTCGTGATTTTGGGATGAGGTCTGAAACAAAGTTGTAGTCCTCGTCGAGAGCTTTTCAAAGGTATGTCGCACACCACCTTCACGCACGGAAATCGAGTCGATTCCCAACTTTTAGTGGTCGAAAGTCAACTTGCCAATTTGACTTTCGGCCCTTCTTTTAGCCATAACTTGTGTTTCAGATGTCCAAATGGGTGATGCAAGCCCATTTTAGACATTTACATTTCAATAGCTTTCCAATGGTATAAAGAACTCCTCAAGCCATTGGGTCTTGACCCTTGTAATTGCTCTTTGAACATTCGGGAGTCCACCTGGACTCCAACTCCCGGAGTGGAAGCTTCTTTGGGAGTGTGAGGGTTCATTCCCTCACACTTTCCTTCACTCTCGAGCTTCCCTCTTGGCCTGCAAACTTGCAAGCCTTTGCCTTGGTCACGAGCCCAAGGCTAAGGTTGCGACAATTGGATTTTAATTCTGAAATTAATTTAAATTAGATTTGAATGAGTAGACTTTATAAATATTAATTTTATTGTATTTTATTATAGATTTAAAACTAGAATATAGGATTAGAGATTTTATATTTACCATTTGGCAACCATCCCAGGGTTTGAATTATAGTGACTTTCAGTTTTGTTTTTTGTATTTTTTTCAAATCTTGATCATAATTTTTTGTTCAAGAAGCATATATATGCAAAATAGCTAACTGTGAAGATTTTGTTCTAATGCAAAAGTTTGTTCATATTTGAATTAAGATCTGAAAAGATGGAAAATATAATTATAATTAAAAGTTTAAAGAGACAATTAGATCAAGTGGAAAATGGCGCTTCCATTTACAACAATTTGAGTGCATATCAAGTAGATTAGTGGTTTGAAACACCTATAAAAGTTTATTAGATATAATAAAGACATTCATGGATAGAAGAAAACTTGCAGGCCACATAATGCCTTAAGCAGCATCGATTATTCTTCATGAAGTGCAAGGTGGTGAACCATAAAGGCACACCAACAGTCTACAACAAAACTTGTGAACCATACTAACACAACCATGTGCGGTAATCTCAATTTTTAAGAGTTGCATTAGGGATATTCAAGTGTGGTAAGGTTATTAGGGGTTTTTAGCAACTTCATGTTAAAATAAAGAATGATGAATGCGCATGGTTGCGTGGGGGGGGGTTGTTTCCTTTTTCGAAATACGATATTGGTGAATAAGGTGTTGGGTTAGTTTTTTTCTTCAACAAAAAGTTGATAACCATAATTTTAGTACCTTAATTGCGTAATTAAGGATGAAAAATCTCTAGAGGGTTGGGGTTAAAAACAGACACCAAAATTTGTGGTGTTCAGCAAAACATTAGCCTTATTATAGTATTTAGTGAATAGCAAGGATGTTCGAAATTCATGAAATAGTTAAAGGGGTCAATGAAAAGTCCAATAGAGATAGAACAATCTTCAAGCTTTATGAACATAAAACTAATTCGAGACAACTTAACAACTAAATAAATAGTGTGATAATTAAGGTGGCAATGGCAACATGAATTTCATAATGAATGAAACATTTATTTAGATTATGGATAAGTTCAACGAGGAGTTGAAATTACATGTTAAGTTTTGGGCTATGCCACAATGATAGTTCAAAACTGCAAGAAATCTAGGATGCGTTGAATGGTGTGAACTAAGTAGTTTGCTTTGCTATTAAGAGGCAATCGATGAATTGGATCGCACAACGAACGATAATGTCCAACGTTGAAAATTGAAGACCATGTCAAGATAAAAATGTCTTAAGTATCATAATAACCTTCATAGACAGTTTCAGGTTCATCACTAAAAACGAAGTCAACTTGCAACAAAATACCAGGGTGTGAAAGTTAAAAAAAATGCAATAATACCAAGCTCAAAGGCGCACTTTTCGAGGTTTAGGATTTTCATCACAAGGATGTTGCGTCAATGTCAAATCTAGAGATGATTTCGAAGCCAGTTCTTCATTCATTTATGTAGTTTGAGGCCCGTAAGAGGTGGCCATACACGACACCATAATTTCATGGAAAGGGAAAAAAATCTTCAATCAAAATCAAATTGGCAATGAATGTGTGGAGGACTTGTTACATCAAGATGCGTGGTTGTAATTTATAGGTCAAGGAAAAGGAAGGAAATGCATAAGTAACAACTTAAAACCATAGTAAACTAAAACTTTAAGATCAATGGAAAAAATGAAGGTTTAAATAAAATTTGTTAGAGGAAAGTGGGAAAAGGTGAAAAGGTGCTTTTTTTTCTCCTTCTCTTTCCATTGGCCACCAAACATTAGAACATTCCAAGGGTCACCAAACATTAAAACCTTCCATTGGCCACCAAATTAGGATATTCCTTCACTTCCTTCCTTCCTTTAAAAGGGCGAATTCGGATCATTGGGGGGTTTTTTTTTTCCAGACATAATTTTTGATTTGAGTCTTGATAATACTTGCTCCAACAACCTTCCTTGGGAGGAGAAGAATGATTAGTCTTAGTAGATGGGGAAAAGAGGGAAAATGGACTAGATGTTTATAGTACTTTTGAAATAATGGAAGTGAGTAGGGTTAGTGTTGGAAGCTTGAAATTTTAGAGGAATTTCACAAATCCTCTTGGGTTTGGTAGCACTTCTTACTGGTTTGGGTGTATAACCTAGAATTTGATAAGCAAATGTAGTTTGTAATTAGCTTCCTAATGAGCTAATACAAACCAACTTTGAATAATGTATGTGATACGAATAATAATTTGAGTGACTAGAGGTTTGCAACCAAGTTGAACTTTCTACCCTTTTAAAACCCTATCGCATTTGGTAGCACAACTTCTTATTGGTTTGGGTGTAAAGCTTGCAATTTGGTAGGCAAATGCACCTTGTAGCTAGTTTTCCAATGAAATAAGGCAAGCTAGATTTGGATGACATATGTGATAGGAGTAATATTTTAAATGATTAGTGGTCTGTAGCCAAGTTGAACTTTCTACCTTCGTAAAACCTTCTCAAGTTTGGTAGCATAACTTCTTATTGGTTTGGGTGCAAAGCTTGGAATTTGGTAAGCATATGCACCTAATAGTTAGTTTTTTAATGAGTTAAGGCAAGCCAGATTTGAATAACGTATGTGATAGGAATATTATTTTAAATGACTGGTGGTTTGCTACCAAGTTGAACATGGTGTTGAATCCTTAAAGTTGGTTTGAACAAATGATAATTTAACATAAAATTCTAGGATTTAGAGTGTTTGAGCTTGGAAAAAATATATATCAATTCTAAATTATAAATGATGCATAGGAGGCAAGCTATTTGGTTTCAATTACAAATGCAACTTAACATCTAGAAATACACTTTCCATTTTTTCTTTCACCGGTAGCATATGTATTTTCAAGTATAGTTGCCTCATAAAACCAAAAGTAAAGGGACAGAAAGTCACCTCACAAAATTTTAGGAGAGTAGAACGTCAGATTGAAAATGTAAACTCATAGGTTGAATTTATGTGAAGGAGTTAGGAATTTAAACCTTGATAGAAAGTTGTGCTGGAATCAGTAGATCTGATGCAACAACATGATTCTGATGTTATAATTCAAAAAGAACAACATAGATTCAATAGGTCAGAAAGGGAGGAAGTGGTACCAAGGTATAGATTTGCTTCACCTCCTTACTATCAAAAAGGTCAAGAGAATGAAGAGTTTAAATAAATAGCTCAAAATTTTGAACCTCCGATTCATTATGTTGTTGAATAAGAAGCCACAATTCAGGGTATCAAAATATCCAAAGGAGTTGAATTGGTACTTGTAATTAGACACGAAATTATAATCTTACCAAGAGTACAACCAATAGCAACAGAAGGTGTTCCTATGGCTGTAAAAGTGAGGTACAGTGAACACATAGTTAATTAGCATAATGGAAACAATATTAGTGGAGTTCCAAGGGATTAGAGTAAAGGAATTCATAGTGTAAACAAAGTTCCAAGACCAAATTCTCCACGTTGCACATATTGCCATCATATTGGACATCAAATCAATGAATGTCCATTTATTGAAAAAAATGTGAAGTAAGGATTTGCTGGGCATTTCTAGAATCTGAATTCAAAACTTACAAGTGTAGGGAATCATGGACATATTGAGTTACATAATTTGTACCATGAGAGGGTCAAAATTCCAAATAAGCTCAAACAATAGATTTAGAGATATAATAGAGTAAAAATGAGAGCTTGGATTATGGCAGATGTAATACCTATCTTTATAGCTCTTGTACAAAGTATATTACATCAAGACAATATTGGAGTTACCTATGCAAGAACTTTAAATTTTAGAATGGAACCAATGGCATTTGTGTCATTATATTATGTGGCAATGCCCTTGTCTACATTTACAATTATTGAAGTTTTGTTGTATCAACACTGGTTAATATTGTTGTTGGTAGCAAATCCAGACCATTAACTCCAAGGGGAATAAAATTTGTGAGTTTGGATGAAGATATGCCTCGAGAGGTGAAAGGAGTTTTTGTCAATCAGCCATTAAATCAAGGAGGAGGCAACTTAGATCCATTAGGACCTCCAAGACCTCTAAGATATTTTTGGTTGCCAAAGGCGCATCCAAGCAAGCCACCATTACCACCAAACATACCTTATCATCCCCCACTGAACTATCTTCAATATGTCAAGGATTCTGATTTAGATGTTCATGTTAGACATTGAAAGCTGCCATTAGAGCAAATAGTGAAACAGATGATGTGGAAATTGTTATTCTACTAAGTTTTACCCTTAAAAATATTGTGTATGACTAGTGTAATAATTATTTAGGAAATTACCTAGATTGTACTTTTATAGAATTGCAATTAACTTTTTGTAAAAAAGTATAAAAAAGTTTAGAATGATGAAGTTTACCTGCAGTTGAAAACATGAAATAGGAAAATAATGAAAGAGTGAAAGTCTATTATGAGATATTACTAAAGTTGGCCAATAGTCTTCAACACAAGACAACAAATAGTTTTTAAACTATTATTTAGGACTCGATTACAACCATATTTACGTGTAGCAACAATAGGTATGAAGAGAAAAACTTTATAGCAATATAAGGAAATAACTTTGGCTTGTGAAAAAGGAATTTTTGAAGTAAAGGCCATAAGCAATTTGTTAGCACCACATAATAGTAAGATAGTATCATTTCAAAAACCTCAAATAGTTTTAGAGAAAACAAAAATGTACTATATAAATTGTCACAAGACAAATCATAATGTTGAAACTTGTAGAGTCAAAAGGAAGGAAGATCCTATTCCTACAATTTTTGAGGTAACTGTTCAGTAGATTAAAATATAGAGGTTTGTGAGGTATTCCTGTCATATTTGTGGTGATATTATACATAAGATCATAAATTATCCTCAATGTAATGATATGCAAAATATGTTTAAGAACAAAGGAGTGAAGTCAATAGAAAAACAAGTTATGGTAGAACCCAAGGTTTCAAATCCTTCAGTCCATATGGTGGATGTGAATATGGCCATCACCAAGAGCAAGGTTACTGAAGCATAGGTGTTTAAAGATAAAGAGTCAGTCAAAAAAAAAATTGTTATTGATTTGGAAAAGGAACAAAAATTACAATAAACTTTTATCAAGATTATTCAGGGGATGCAAGTAGAAGACCCACCACAAAATTTGATTCCAAATGAAAAAACACTATGGAGTACAAGTTGGGCAAGATTACCAAAATCTAAGGTGTCCACATATAGAACCCATTGTGTCACAAAGTTTATCTACTAATCTTGTTAATAAAATTATGTCTATGGAATAAATATTCCAAGATATTAGTAAATAGATGTTGGAGACTACTTACTTTGAGGTTAGGTCTATTGTTGAAGATAACACCAGATCTTAAAAAGTAGATGTGGCAAAAATTGAAGCCAGAAAAACCAAATATAGCTACTAAACAAATATCACAACCTATAGCCATAATGGTTGAGACACATTCTAAACTAGACACAATAGCTATAGAGGTAGATAACCATATGGCAATTATTTAAGTTCAAGTTGGGAAGAACATTGTTGAGGATGTTTTGATAGATGGGAGACCAAGTGTGAACATTATAACATAAAACCTTAGAAGAAAGTTAGGTTTACCCAAACCAAGACCAGCTCCATGCCACCTCAAAATGGCAAATCAAAGTATGACCAAACCGTTAGGAATCATCAGAAATTTGAATATTCACATACATGGTATTCCATATATAACCACATTTATTGTTTTGAAAAACAATGTGGTAGATTCTAACTATTTTATGTTGTTAGGAAGACCTTGGCTCAGAGATGCAAAGGTTACACATGATTAAGGTAACAATGTCATTATTGTTCAAGGTAATGGAACAATAAGAACAATATCAGTTAATAGGAAATTGGGAGCAGAAACCAAAAGGCCCCAAATACTTGTTTATTATGACTTGATGGAAAGGTTAATAGATGAAAATGAGGATTTGATCTTTGAGATAGAACTAACATTGTTCTCAAAATTACAACTTAAAATAAATGGTTTCATTGTTGAATGTGGGAGTTTTAGAAATTAGAAGCACCGAGGAATCTAATCTAGAGTAAAGGATATCATATCAAACAACTACAAAATTGGTGCCTTGAATAGTGAAATCAAAAGACTTTTGTGTTAGACTAGAGGTTTCATTTGAAGATAAGGTTTATTTTAAAAACTATTACCATCATAGCCAAGATGATATTCAAGTGGATGAGACACTAGCAAAAATACAAGTACAAAATATTTAGATAGTAGGTTGAACTTTGACTAAAAAAACATTAGCTTATTGTTGCAACCCTAGCTTTTTATGAAGTCATCAAGTGTTACTTGTTAACTGTAAAAAAAAATGGCAGAAAACACCGAAAGCATTTAAATTGCAGCAAAAAACTTTGAGAGTTACAAATCAACTTGGTAAACCAAACAATGTGGGGCAAAAAAATCAAATCTACTTGCATGGGAGTGACAAAAATATAGGTATAATGCTGGAGGGCCATAACCATGTTTGGAAAAATGTGAGCCTCTCAACTCTTAACCTTCAGCCTCGGTGTTCAACTTGTGCTAAACATGCAAACTTCCCCAAACTCTTAACAGTTGCTGCCTTCCATTCTTAACAACCTAGTGCAGCAAATCATCATCACAAACAGTGAACAACTTGGTGCAAAATGCCAAGGTACTTGCAAAATAGACGGATACCTGATTGGATTTCAAGGCTCATATCCTTTGGTTATCTTTGTACCCATTTGCTCCAAACCTGACCAAGAATCCAAATCCAGAGTTGGATGTGCCCCTTTGGGTTCTACAACATTATTGTAAGGTTGTAAGGTTTCACCCACTGCCACAAAGACAATATATGAAATCACCAAACACCCATGTGAGACAAGATGTGATGATTTCCTCAAGAGTGCATGTGCAGCACATCAGATGCAGGATTCAAGAATATTGTTTAGGGAATAATCCTCTTGTCCCAAAGGCATGCAGCACAACAAAAGGAGGAGTCCCGAAACTGTCCCGAGTTGGAGTCCCGGGACTTTGGGAGCTCATATCTCCCAGTTCCGACCTCTGATTAGAGTGAATTCTAAACCAAAGTTGTAGCTCTCTTTGAGAGCTTTCCAAGCTATGTCGCACTCCTTCAGTAGACGTCGGGAAGAGGTCGATTCCTGACTTTTAATGGTCGGGAGTCAAACTGGCAATTTGACTTCCGACCCTTCTTTTGCCCATAACTTGGGCTGAAGATGTCCAAATGGCACATGCGAGGCCATTTTGGGCATCTACACTTCAAGACCTTTCCATTGATATAAAGAACACCTCAATGCGAGGTGTTTTGGACCTTGAACTCGAGCTCTGAGTTTTCGAAAGTCCCAGAGGACTCCAACTTCCCACTTTTGGGGGTGTGAGTTTCATCCTCACACTTATCCCAAAGTGGGGTTGCGACAACAAGTCTTCTAATTCAAATATTTGCACTCATTTCTCAATGTTGAGTTTCATAGGCAAAAATTAATTGGATGGATATGTTATCAATGGTAGGTTAATCTATGGGGATTTTGCAAATGCATATCAATAAATGGAGAGTGCCCAAAAACCTAAGATGGCTTCCTTTTTATTTTTTAAATGTAGTGTTTTGATAATTCCTTGTTTTTTTCTTTTTGGGAATAACTTGACAATCATAGAAATTGACATGGTTTGTGTGCGTCATTTTTTGATTCAAACCATTGAGACTTCTTTTACCTTGATTCTCAATTTGTATGTTGATTTCACAATAGCAACATGATAGTCAGTCCATTGGATATCATTTTCCTCCTTTGAAGTGTAACAAGTTTACACCCTTTTATTGGGTGTTGCAAATATGTTGGTGCACTTAGTTTTTGTGTTGAGCACCTTGGTGGCCAAGAGGATCACCTAAAAGGCTAATGTTTGTTCTTTATGTTATGTCTATCTTCTAGGCAGTTCTCAATTCATACAAGCTGTCAACTTGTAGTGGTAAAAGGCCTTCATTTTTTTTCATGCTAATAGTTGTTTTGTGAACTTGCTGTTGGAGCTAGTTCTTAGCTCAAACACAATTGTGGTCTATATATTCACTGGTGGCATGCATATTTGGTGTTAATATGCCTCATATGTGGAATCAAAAACATTCTTACACTTTTTATTGGGTAAGTTGGAGATTCTCCTTTTTCATTAGTGTTTACTACAAGACTTGACTGGCAAAGAAGATATAGTAGCATTTCTAATTTTTCAGTAATTTGAAATTCTTGAATGTTTCAGGTTCTTTTTTTAGCCTTCCTAAGGTATTCACTTTGGTGGCTTGTGAGCGCACCTGTTGTATTATCTTCAATTGTTGTTGCAATGGTGATTGTCGTGCAATTAATATGAAATTTATGGATTTAATTCAATCCCCCCTTGTAAGAAAATTTTCATACAAGGGTGAATTCTACCCATGATAAGTAATATAAGTGCAATAGATTCATGATTAAGTTTCCTTGATTTTTCTCTAGCTTTATTTGTCCCCCATTGTAACAAGCAATGCGCCACACTATTTTTACAACCATAATTCATAAGTAACGTAACTAAGACTATATTAGAGGACAAAAATCAAGGTTTTGCATTGGTCTAAATGCCTAAAGTTGTGGGCAACGTGACTATTGCTAACCCATGGAACTTGAACCTCCATCCATTCATTCTCTTCATCAAAGAAATTCAAGAACTACAAGGGAACTTGTAAAGTGGAGATAAAATTGCCTAAAGAACTTATATAAATACCGAAGCAATGAACTTTGAAAAAGGATAGAGCTCCATTTGTTGGAGCCTATACCAGAAGTACAATACTATTAAATAACACATTATAATGCTGAAGGAACAAAACTAGCAAGACCTGGACTATCGTTGATTCTAATGTCCAGCACTTTACTTGTAATTAACATTGATTAGAGTATCCTCAATGTTGAATTTTGCAACAACACCCCAATGTGCTTTCACCAATGGTGCAAATCTAGACGCTGGCTATCCTTAGTACAACAAATATCAATCCTTAAAATCAACCATAGAAGTATGGTGCAATTTAATCCCCCAAATGTTGAATCAATTATGCATTCCAATCCAAGACAAAGGCATACTAAATATATAGTTCATTAATGTTCCATCTAGCTTTCTACCTACCTACCTTCTTCCCATCACATAGATTTAAAAGATTTATGTGGTCAATGATGTTGCATCCAATTCCAAATCTACAAAGATTAACTTCCATTAAAAATTAAAAAATTAGTTCAAAACAAATTGTAGCACCTAAACAATAGTTGAGGTATCAATCACCAAAAACAAGTCATAGTCCTCCATAGCATTGTGTGCACACTCCATTATTTCTTCCTTAATACATTCTCCAAACCATACAACATGTGGTTGAAGCAATCCATTGCATAGTTTGTAACGAAGCAATTGCATTGATAGAATATTTGTTTCTTTTGCCATGGGCATTGGTGCTCCCTATGCTCCACGGGGAAAAATGTCCCAATTCAACCCACCCAATTCATTCCATTTGGGCTATAAGGAATAATGCAAGCATAAGGAAGTGACAAAAAAGACATTGAAACTTTATGTAATTTATTGCTCTGGTAGATAACAACTTCTTGACCAACAACCCACCCTTTATTGTAGCTTTTCTTTGATGCTTTAAAAACCAAAGTAGATGCATGAAACATGAGCCCTAAAAATTAATGACATTTAAACTTTAATTGACATCTAAACATTGAACCTGGATTCTTCCTTCCAAATGAGAGAATCCCATTTGTCTTATAGAAAATAGAACCAAACCACTTCATAAACCTCAAAGAAAGTGGTAAAACACATCTCAGGATATCCACGACAATACAAAGAACAGATCAACTTGTAATTAGTTGATTGCAAAGAATGCATGACAAAAAAGATACTTTTGCTTACAAGATAAAGCTTACAATCTTGTGTAGAAAAGTCGATTGCTATGTGATTATTGTAAACCCTATGTGCATGTATACTTGCAAGTAAATTCTATGACAAAACTTTGAAGTAATAATAAACATGGATTATAAGCAAAAAACAATCATATTTCTTTGTTGTGCAACCATAACCAAGATCTCTATAAGGTTACAATTGCGCAACCTACCTTTCTTTGATTTCAAGATGTCGTCGTAATAATATTACAACTTATAGGAACCCCAATTCGATCTGCAATGGGTCGTATTGATGGAAAAAAATGCAAAGACAAACCATGCAATTTGTAGCAATAGATTGGTTCAAGTTTGACAAATGTGAAGATCACCCTACAAGCCACACCTCAAACCTTATTCAATAGTTATTTGTAAACCATGTACAATTTCAATCATCTTTACATGGGTCATCACAACAACATTTCCTTCACACCAATACATGTTATTTTGAGGTGAAAACACTCTATAATTGAATTGATGTTTACATATCTCACTTGCACTTAGGTTCTTAACATCATCATGAGTTTGCTGGTATTGAGTGTAAAAATTTGTTCTAAAAATGCAGAGGATGGATGGCAAACTGGAGGACCCATTTTTCTTCACTATTAACCTACAACTGAGCCTTGCGACTATGTTTTTAGATTGAAGAAAATAATAAATATGTCTTCCATGTAGAAAAAAAAGTCCATTTGTTTATTATATAATTTGAAGGTCACGTGTACATGGAGAGATATGATAGGATCATAGCAACAATATGACAGTAGCTTTCGGCCACCTACATACTAGATACTTCAACTTCAAAGGGAAAATAAGATTGTGTGTCTGGGACCCAAATGGTGAAACTCTGTCATATTTGCATGCCTTCCATTTGTACCATTTCTTTTTGGTTACACTAAACCGTATCCCCACTCCTTTCCCCATATATTTTTTTGAGATTAAAGGTGGACACTTCGTGAATGCTAATTGACTCATACAAACCATGATCGAGATTAATCAAAAGGTATGTAAGGCCACAAAGCTCTTCAAGAGTTGTTGACCCACACCTTAAAAAAAAATCAAAAGCTTATTACAAAAGGAAGGTCATGATGGAACCCTAATTTTTTTTATAAACAACAATGTTAGTTTTGAAAAATTCAAGAAGATGGTTGCATGGTGATATGTTTTTTTTAGATTGAAGGTGATCACTTCATGAACACCAATTGACTCATACAAACCATGATTGGGATCGATCAAAAGGTCTATAAGGCCATAAAGTTTTTTCAAGAGTTGTCAACCCACACCCTAAAAAGAACATCAAAAGAAAACTATAGAAGGAAGATCACAACGGGACCCTATTTTTTTTATAAAGAAAAATGTTAGTTTTGAAATTTTCAAAAAGACGGCTACATGGTGATATGTTTTTTTTAGATTGAAGGTGGACACCTCATGAACGCCAATTGACTTGTATAGGCCATGATCGAGATCAATTGAAAGGTCTATAAGGCCATAAAGCTCTTCAAAAGTTGTCGACCCACACCCTAAAAAAAAATTCAAAAGATTATTACAAAAGGAAGATCACTTGGAACCCTAATTTTTTTATAAACAATAATGTTAATTGTGAACAAAGAGACATTTTCCAACCTTGGATAACATATTTTTATTTTCACATTAAGCAATGACGAAAAAAAGAAACTTAAACTAACCATATCAAGCAAGAAGAAAAGGAGGATTCATGGATGGGCGGAAAACCATAGGTACAAACCATGTCAACTATGAGTTGACAAGCACAGACAAGAACTGCAAGTGCAAGTCTACCCTTAACATTAATATTATTAACCGTTGGGAAAATGGCATCATCACCAAAACCCAATGGGCATAACATGAAAATGGAAGGGAATATCTCCAAGGTGCTAAACAAAAATGGCACTTTCACAACTTTCAAAGGGAAGTATATGGCTCTCAATACAAACTTCAATTATCTTCCCATTGGAGGCTACAAATATGTCACCAGGTTCATGCCTCCACCACTTATCATGTTTTCGGAATCTACAACAATGAAATGGACCTGTCATGGACATATTGATCAATAGATGATAATTAGGAATAATCATGGTGATCCATTGCCATTACAACTCCCAACACATATACAATCGCATGCAATTTGGACAGAATTAGAAAACATTGATCAAGTGGGAGGATTCGAGGTTCATATGTAACATCTAGACATCGATCCATCTTTACCTACGTGGCCAAGATTTCGTCTATTATCATTGTTGTGAGCTAGAAATGTAAGACACCTTTTCTTTCTCATGATCCATGTATCACAAGATTAACATCACTATAGGTCAAAATATAAATGCCATGGGCATCACTATGTTGCTGATTTTGCATATTACATAATAGTTAAATGACATGTTAAGTAAGAGGATTGGATAAGCAAACAAATTGACCTTCCTCGCCTGCTTCTATTAACCAATACAAGCTTTTGCATAAGCCGATAGCTACACCATCCCCACCCCCATTTACCTTAAGCTAATTGTTCATCTCATAGATGTAAAATCCAAAAATGATCTACAAAAGCACATGTTTTGTTATGAACACCTCAACAAAGAAATGTAGTAAATAATATTCTTTTCGATTCGATGCTAACATGTCGCAATAGAACAATCCCATTTGACAATGGTCTTGAGTTTCCACTTCTCCACACATACCAAAATTTCAAGGCAACAAAGCAAACAAATAACTAAAATAGAAGAAGGTTGAAAAGAATCAAGGGACCACACATTTATGCCATAAATAGAGTAGCAGAACCCTTACCAACCTTCACCTACACAACTTCAATGCCACCGCCTTGGGTGCATTTGGTAAAGCCTTCAATCTCATCACCTATGAAATGAATGTTTGGAGAGAAACTCTCAGTGATGTGATTGAGGGACTAGACTATACAAGAAGCCACCAAAACTATTTTGGAATGGATCTAGAAGCTACTATTCTCGGAACATGCCCATAGTTTTAGACTAGATGTCCATTCAACATTGGGATACATAAAGAAAACCTCAAAAGGGGCATCTTGGTTTCTATAGTTCATCATTTAGAAATCAAATGACACAACTTTACTTCAAAGACAATTCATGAAAGTTCTATTAGAAAGGATAGAGGACAAATACTTCATGGATATTTTGAAGCAAATGTTCAAAGTAGGAATTGTATGTATGGACATTTTTCAGACAAGGAGATTCTTTGAGGAAGCCTTCTATTGTTGATTTTGGGGAACATTAACCTCATTGAACTAGATGAGGAGGCAATTCAAATAATGAGGAGTTTGAAGGCTCACAAGGGATCAGAAAGGGTTTTGTAGATAGAAAAGATAGGGGTGGTGATTAGAGAGATGGCAATATGTACACCCAAAAGTTTTTGTTTTCAAACCAACCATGGGTTGGTATTAGACCATGGGCCAACAACATCGATGGCAACAAAGGGACATTCATGGGAGTTTGGGTGGAAAGTTTGTCATGGACTTTCTAAACATTAGATGGTTATCAAAGTGATTATATTTTTTATAGAAAGAATGCAATAATAAATGAGTAAGAAGAAAAAAACGACTTTCAAAAAATAAAAATAACTTGGAAAAAAACTTGCATATCAAAAACAATAATTGTAATATACATGCAATAAAAGAAATAAATAAATAAATATAAAAATCAACAAAAACAAAAAATCAAAGAAAAAGATATAAGTGTCCTAGGAGGGATAAATCTATTTTATGCTAGAAAATGTGCTACAATGAAGGAAAGTGATGTGCCATTATTGGATAATCACACAATAAATGAGCAAAAAATTAAAAATGATGCAAATGAGAAATTGAATAATAAAGTTGATGAAGCAAAAAACAACACAAAAAAAATTGATGCAGGAGGCCAAATGGAGTTGAAACTAAAAAAATGACTTATGGCAGAGCACTAGATAGAGGAAGCCAAATGCAAGTGCCCTGTGCAGTTATTGAGTAACACTCTACACCATCACACACAATAAATGTCCATCATTTGTGCATCCATATGCATTTTTTAACCTAACGTGGTTGAGACCTTAGTAAACAAAGCAATGTTTATCTAAAGAATGATGCTGACCAAAAACCATCACGTGCTGATTGACACCCCTTGATTGGTTTTAAGGAACCCTCGAGCTTAGAAATTGTATGGATTTTCATATTGAAGGTTTCTGATACTTCAAGTAGAAGAAGTAAATTCTTCATTGTCAAGAAATTTGGCTTTAATAAACTCCAATTCCATGCCACAGATTCAGCCAATGGTAGGCAATCCAAAGAACACCAAGTTTGCAACAATTAAAAAACCAACAAGCATAACCTTGTTGCAAATAATTTGAAATGTTATTACTACATGGATTCATCCAACTTATCTTCATTAGGAATAACATTGGTGTCAAGAAAATATCAATGTGCATTTTCTGAAAGTGACATAATATAGCCTAAATTCTAGATGAAATAAACAAAGTGCTAGTATGGTACTTAAAAAAGCAGGAAGAATGGTGATTCCCGCGTGGCCACCTAGAACAAGGATATTTTCCTTTGCATAATCCCCCAATAGATATTTGTTGAAACTTGAAACCCATGTCAAACTTAATTACTAAGATAATTTTGTTGTTTAGTAGTATACAACACGAAGATAGTAAACCAACTAAGTTGGATATACAAACTACAAACTTGTCCACAATGATTTGCCTAATCATCTAAACTTAACTCATTTTGGCTCCATTGATTGTTGTACATATAAAAACATTGACACACCCCCAAACTCCTCATAAGACTCAAATGCGAGTCTAAAGGTGAAAACAACGAAAGGAGTGGGGATACGACCCCTACTTGCAGCATTTTAAGGGTAGAAGGGCATGTTGGAGCTATGGGATGGGGACTAAGACGCATGGCAAGTGAATCAATTATTCACGCGGACCTGCACAAATTAAACAAGAAGTTGGTTAATGCATAATTGAAGCATTTTTGTTGCATGGATGAAGCATGGGCACACACGAACTCACAAGACTCACCATGGTCTGGACTTATAGAAAGACACCACCTTCCCCCTTATAGTATTCTTTGTGAATAGCCACAGGGTGTCATAACCCTAGCTTTGGGCCCACGACCAAGGCAAAAGGGTTGCAAGGTTGCGGGCCAATAGGGAGGCTCAAGTATAAGAAAAGACATCACAAAGGTGCGGGCCAAGAAGAAGCCCGAAAATCACATCACATACTCCCGAAAGTGTAAGAAAATGTGAGGGAGTATGAGGGATTAAACCTTCACACTCCCAAGGCAACTCCCACTTTGGGAATGGAGTCCCAGTGGACTCCTAAAACTTTAGAGAGCAATTTCTAGGGTCAAAACTCAATGCCTTGTGATGTTATTTATATCATTAAAAATCTCTTGGAGCTTAGATGTCTAAAATGGGCTCACATTACTCATTTGAACATATGTAACACAAGTTATGGCCAAAAGAAAGGCCGGGAGTCAAATTGCCAATTTGACTCTCGACCAGAAAAAGTTAGGAATCAACCCGATTTACTTCGCTGCAGGGGGCGTGCGACATACCATTGGAAAGCTCTCGATAAAAGCTACAACTTTGCTCTAGACCACATCTTGATCCGAGGTCTGCTCGCAAAATTATGGGGCTCCAAAGTTGCGGGAGTCCCATTAGGCCCGATTTTGGGACTCCCACTCGGGAATCCCGAGAGAGAAAAACCATTTGGATGTGGGCTCCGAGGCCAACCACAAAGTATATTATAAGGGGGAAGGTGGTGACTTCCCCCAAGTTCGGGCCGTGGTGAGTCTAGTGTGTCCGTGTTACTCGTGGCTCGTCCTAGCACCAAAGGTGTTTTAACTATGTAGTAACCACTTTGTGTGGGTTGTGTGCAGGCCCGTGTGAGTGAGTGAAGCTTATCAACTCTTCGTAGTCCCATCGCGGAGCTCCAACATGCCCCTCTACCCCTCAAAGTGTTGTAAGCTAGGGAGCGTGCCCCGATTCCTCTCTCTTTCGTTGTCTTTTACTTGGACTCACATTCGAGTCTTTCCAGGAGTTGGGAGTGCATCACAGGGGCTACACCTAAATGTCATTTTGTCCAGGGACCCCCAAGTTGAGAGTCCTAAAATTCTTGAAATTGGGACTTTTGACACTTTGGAGGGCCATAACTTCTTGTGCAAACCTTTAATTGAAGTGAGGTTTAAAGCAAAGTTGTAACCTTTGTCAAGCACCTTCCAAAGATATGTGGTGACGCACTCCCAAGTCCCTAGTTAGCCCCAAGTTGGTGCTAAGTTACTCAAGTTACGGAATTGTGGGGGACTCGGGGCACGCTCCTAACTTTCAGCACTAAAAGGGGTAGAGGGGCATGCTAAAGTTTCGGGATGGGACTAGGAAGAAATGAAAAGCTATTCACTTACTCGAACCTGCATCAAACCCACCAACAAGTTGGTTAGTTCACATTCTGGAACACCCTTGGTGTTAGGACAAGCCATGGGCAACTCTGGACTCACTTGACTCACCACGGCCCAGACTTGGGGGAAGCCACCACCTTCCCCCATATAGTATAATCTCTGCCTTTCCGTGGCACCCACATCCGAATGGCTTTTTGTCCTAGGACTCCCAAGGAGGAGTCCCGAAACTGTCCCGGTTTGGATTTCGGGGACTTTGAACGATCATAACTCTTTGCTAAAAAATCCGATTAGGATGAAGTCCAAAGTAAAGTTATAGCTCTCCTTGAGAGCTTTCCAACAATGTGTTGCACTCCACCTGCACGCACCGGGGTCGGGTCAATTCCCGACTTTTAGTGGTTAGGAGTCAAACCGCTAGTTTGACTCTTGGCCCTTCTTTTTGCCATAACTTGTGCTACAGATGTCCAAATGGTTAATGCTAGTCCATTTTCGACATTTACACTTCAATAGCTTTCCAATGATATAAGGAACACCCCAATGCGAGGTGTTTTGACCTTTGTAATCGACCTCTGAAATTTTAGGAATCCTAGAGGACTCCCAAGTTCCAATTTCGGGAGTTTGAGTTTCATCCTCACACTTCCCTCAAAGTAGGGTTGCGACATGTGGCATGCCACCTTCACATAAATAAATCAGGGTGATTCTCAACTTTTAATGGTCGAAAGTCAAATTGCCAATTTGATTCCTAGCCCTTTTTTTGACCATATCTTGTTTTATAAATATTCAAATGGGTCATGCGAGCCCATTATAGACATTTACGTCTTAAGAGCTTTTCAATGATATAAGTAAAATTTCAATCCAATAAGTTTTGGCTTCTAAATTTTCTTTTTAAATATTCAGGAGTCCATCAAAATTCCAACTCCCAAAATAGGAACCCACTTGGGAATGTGTGAGCTCATTCCCAAGCACTTTCTTACACTCCTATGGAAATGAAATGTGATTCTCGAGCTTCATTTTCGGCCCACACCTTTGTAAGCCCTTGCTTTGGTCACGAGCCCAAGGTTAGGGTCGCGACAAACACCACACAAAAACAAACACCTAGTCAATTGAAATCACACAAATGAAGGACAATGCATGCCATAACAAAGGGACCACTAACAAACATGTAATTATCCCATGACAAATTTGATTGGAAAAAAAAGTAAACCATTTGCCCCCATGTAATAATATATATCTATGAGATTGCTAAGAAAATTCCATGATCCCATGTTTGAAAACCAGATAAATTGAAAAATTAACAAGATAATAATGAATGTTATTATAACCTCACGAGTGTTGTTCTTAAAGTATTAAAGCATCACTTTCATCTTGAATAGTTGTGAGTAATTACTATTAATTCCCCATTGATTCCATCAACCCCCTCATAGTGGATGTAGATTAGTATAGATAATTGACGCACTCCCAACTCCTTGAAGGACTCAAATGTGAGTCCAAGTAGAAGACAATAGAAGAGAGATGTCACAACCCCACTTTGGGGCTAAGTGTGAGAATGCAACTCACACTCCCGAAAGTGGGAAAATGGAGTCCTCCGAGATCCTGAAAACTCAGGGCTCGATTTGAGGGGTGAAATCTCCTTGAATTTGAGTGCTATTAGTTTCATTGAAAAGGTCTTGAAGTGTAGATGTCCAAAATGGCCTCGCATGAGCCATTTGAACATCTACAGCCCAAGCTATGGGCAAAAGAAGGGCCGGGAGTCAAATTGGCAATTTGACTCCCGACCACTAAAAGTTAGGAATCGACCTCTTTCGGATGTCCAATTCTAGAGTGCGACATGGTGTTGGAAAGCTCTCAAGGAGAGCTACAACTTTGGTTGAAATTTCGTCTTGATTGGACTCTATAGTCGGGAGTTATGAGCTCTCAAAGTTCCAAGACTCCAACCCGGGACAGTTTTGGGACTCCAACTTGGGAGTCCCGGGAAAAACTGTCATTTGGATGTAGCCTCGGCGGAGAGCTGCAAAGAATACTATATGGGGGAAGGTGCTGGCTTCCCCTGAGTCCAGGCCGTGGTGATTCTTGTGTATCAAAGTGCCCGTGGCTTGTCCCAACACCCAAGGGTGTTCCCGAATACTAACTAACCCTCTTGTGGTTGGTTTGTGGATGCAGATTCAAGCTTGATAATCTAGTCCCTCTTCCTAGTCTAATCCCGGGACTTCTAGCACGCCCCTCTACCCCCTTTTAGTGCTGGAAGTCGGGAGTGGCCCCTAAGTCCCAACTTTCCGCAATTCTACATAGTTGGACCCTCAAGTGGGTTCAACAAGGGGCTTGGGAGTGCGTCAATCTTCTTGAAAGGGAAGATTGCTAAGCGGGATTTGTTATGTCTTTTCGACACAGGGGCTCTCACAACTTCATAACACGAGAAAGCGTCGAAAGGATGGAGTTCCGCTTGGAGGAGCTCAAGGCACCCATCGAGGTGCATTTCGCGGATGGGGTTCCCCATCCCACTACGTCACAAGTAAAAGAGGTGCCTCTCCAACTAGGAAATTGGAGAGGAAAGGTGGACTTGTTGGTGTCCTCCTTGGGTGGAATGGAGTGCGTTTTGGGAATGGGGTTCATCACCCAAACCAATGTGCTCATAGAAGGGCACAATAGACTAGTTAGGATTCCTTCGAAAAGTGGGATCGTGAAAGTGAAGGCGCACGAGATGCCTTGTGTCGGTGGGCCAACCATCCACTTTATGTTAGGAAAAACCTAGGAAAGAGAATGCATGGGAGGTTACGGCATGTTGTGTGTCATGCGGGTGTTAGATGAGTATGAGCCCAAGGAAGCCACTAAGTTGGTGACTTCCGCCAAGTGCATAAAGCAAGTTTTGGAAGAATTCCCGGATGTGATGCCCGAAGAGTTGCTCGAAGACCTGCCCCCGAAAAGATGAGTTGATCATGCAATTGAAGTGGTACTAGGAGTGGCACCTCCCGCCATGGCCCCATATAGAATGAGCCATGAAGAGTTGAAAGAGCTTAAGGTTCAATTCGAAGAACTCTTCACGAAAGGTTACATCAAACCAAACAAATCGCCATATGGGGCACCCGTCCTTTTTGTTCACAAGAAGGATGGGACGTTGAGAATGTGTGTTGATTATAAATGATGCGCTCCCAAGTCCCCAAGTTAGCCCCAAGTTGGGTTAACTCACTCAAGTTGCGAAATTTTTGGGATTTGGGGCACGCTCCTAGCTTCCAGCACTAAAGGGGGTGAGAGGGGCGTGATGAAAGCTTCGGGATAGATTAGGAAGAGGGACAAGCTTACTCAATTATGCAGTCCTGCATCCAAATCCAACCAAGTTGGTTAGAACTCATTTTGCACATTTTTGGTGTTGGGACAAGCCACGGGCTAACTTGGACTCACTTGACTCACCACGGCCCGGACTCGGGGGAAGCCACCACCTTCCCCCATAGTGTATTCTCTGCAGCTCTCCACGGCACTTGCATCAAAATGGCTCTTTTTCCTGGGACTCCCAAAGTGAAGTCCCGAAACTGTCCTGGTTTGGACTCCCGGGACTTTGGATGCTCATAACTCCTCGCCCCAAACTTGGATTGGGACGAGGTCGAAAGCAAAGTTATAGCTATCTTCAAAAGATTTTCAACGGTGTGTCGCACTTCACCTGCACGCACCAGAATCAGGTCAATTCCTGACTTTTAGTGGTTGGGAGTCAAACTACCAGTTTGACTCCCGACATTTCTTTCGACCATAACTTGTGCTGTTGATGTCCAAATGGCTCATGCAAGGCCATTTTGGACATCTACACTTCAAGATCTTTCGAATAATATAAAAAATGCTTCAATACAAGGTGTTTTGACCCCTGCAATCACGCTCTGAGTTTTCAAGAGTCCCGGAGGACTCCCAAGTCCCATTTTCGAGAGTGTGAATGGCGACCTCACCCAGGACTCCCAAGTCCAATTTTCGGGAGTGTGAGTGGCGACCTCACAGCTCTCTCAAAGTGGGGTTGCGATAGTCCTCATGAGGGGAAGGTTGGAAGAATGGCCTCCCAAATGGGGGCTCCGTCAATTAGGCAAGTTTAGTCTTTTAATGAAAGAAAGGTTAAGGGTTTTCTATGAGATGCCCTTGGATTTGCTAAGAAAGTGTTGGAAACTTGGGGACGCCTAAGTTAATTTGAGGCAAGGTCTAGCCGTAAAAGTTGGCATTTGATGGCCAAAGTATCTAAAGAAAGCGATTGCAATTGCGAAGGAAATTTTTAAGTGTCAATGAGGACATTGACCTTTTCTTCTAGTGGGGGAGAGTGTCGCAACCCCACTTTGAGGGAGTTGTGAGGTCGCCATTCACACTCCTGAAAATGGGACTTGGGAGTCCTCCGGGACTCTCAAAAACTCAGAGCGTAATTTCAGGGGTCAAAACACCTTGCATTGAGACGTTCTTTATACCTTTGAAAAGTTCTTCAAGTGTAGATGTCCAAAATGGCCTTGCATGAGCCATTTGGACATCTGCAGCATAAGTTATGATCGAAAGAAACGTCAGGAGTCAAACTGGCAGTTTGACTCCCAACCATTAAAAGTCAAGAATCGACCCGATTCCAGTGTGTGCAGGTGAAGTGCGACACACTATTGGAAAGCTCTCAAGGAGAGCTACAACTTTGGTTCAGACCTCGTCTCGATCCAAGTTTGGGGCGAGAAGTTATGCGCGTCCAAAGTCCCAGGAGTCCAAACCACGACAGATTCAGGACTCCATTTTGGGAGTCCCAAGAAAAAGAGCCATTTGGATGCAAGTGCGGTGGAGAGTTGCAAAGAATACTATATTGGGGAAGGTGGTGGCTTCCTCGAGTCCGGGCCGTGGTGAGTCAAGTGAGTCCAAGGTAGCCCGTGGCTTGTCCCAACACCAAAAGGGTGCAAAATGAGTTCTAACCAACTTGTTGGTTGGATCTGGATGCAGGACCGTATAATTGACCGTATAATTGAGTAAACTTGTCCCTCTTCCTAGTCTATCTCGGAGCTTTCAGCACTCCCCTCTCACCCCCTTTAGTGCTGGAAGCTGGGAGCGTGCCCCGAGTCCCCGAAATTCCGCAATTTGAATGACCTAGCCACAACTTGGGGCTAACTTGGGACTTGGGAGCGCGTCAGCATTAATGACCAGCTTCAATGGAAGGACCACAACATGATTTTTGCTATCCCCAACAAGCTTGGGGAATTTAGCCATTTTTATTTTCTTGACCCTTCTAGCCCCCCTTAATGGTACAATTCGAACATTTGTTTTCCTCTCCTTCTATGGTGCATTACAAGATTCCTAATTAGGTTCACCTATTTTTATTTAGTTTGTTTAATACCCACATTGGGTTTCCTATGGGTATCATTACTAAGTTTGTTGTTATGTTTTCTAGTTGATTGCATATGCCATGGTTTCCAGGCTTCTAGAAGACATTTTTAGTTCTTTTCATTTAGTTCGCGTCTCTTGGTCTTATGTTTATTCTATTTGTTGTGGCAAGACATCACAACTATGATTTTTCCTCTCATAGGGTTTTTGGGCATTTTTTGCCAAGTGTGTGGGTAATTCTAAATAACAATGAAATGCTAACACTTGCAAAAAAGACTTAATTTGCAATAGGCTTGTTGCCTGCCATTTTGGGAGGCTAGGCATATGTGGAAGCCTATAATGGCTTATTGTTTAAGAATGGATGATCAAACAAACATGGAAGCCATTAAAAATGATTAAATATCATAAGTCCATATTATGTGTTTTTTCTAAGCTCGAGACTGAGGGGGGTGATTGTGTCAATGTGAAAACTAGCTTCATTTAAGTTCCTTAAAGGAGGATATTTCCAAAAAGTGTGACCATGATAATGATTTTAAGAAGGAAATTATAGCAACTTGCTATTATGTGCCAGACATGAACCATGAGTTGGAGATCAAGGGAGGTGATTATAGCAATGTGAGAAATGTCTTCTAGCTAACTTTGTCAAAAGATGATATATCCCCAAGAATTGATTATGGCATTGATTCTAACAAGAAAATTCTTATAGTTAAAAACTATGTGTAAGGTTCTGACTTTACAATATATGGGTGACAAAACAACTAATGTGGAGTAATGTTGATACTTTCAATTTCAGTTTCATTAGGAAATACTAATTTTACGTAGAATTGTGGATTTGAGCAAGTTGAAACATTAGAGTCATTAAGTCATGTCACTAGTAAAAATTTTGTCTTTTACAACTTGTCTTATGCAACTAAAAAATCTCACATGCAACTGCACATGTTGCATGCAACTCCAAAATAGTTGCATGTGAGATTTTTTAGTTGCATAAAACAAGTTACAAAAGACAAAATTTCTAATAGTGTGTGCTTCAAAAACAAGCTTTAGCATGGATGGTAAGGAACAATCATTTGCAAAGCTCTGAGAGCATTCAATTTATGCTATTATTATCCCCATGCAACAATGTTTTTGAAGCACCCAAAAAATGTGGTTCTGCTTCTACAGTTGAAACTACAGAATCTTCATTGTTACAAGTGAACATAAAAATTACAAATTTGTCAAAATTTCTTGAATTTTTTACGCTCGAATATGTGGACATGATAAAACCCAAATTAAAGAAATTGAAATCACAAGCTTGCTAAGTGGCATGATTCTTGTCATAGCTTTTGCACCAAAGTATACTCCATGAATAGCTTGTGACATGCGGTAGAAATTGGATTACGAATTGACACGCTCCCAAGTCCCAAGTTAGCCCCAAGTTGGGCTAAGTCGCTCAAGTTACGGAATTTTTGGGCCTCGGAGCACGCTCCTAGCTTCCAGCACTAAAGGGGGTGAGAGGGGCGTGTTGAAAGCTCCGAGATAGACTAGGAAGAGGGACGAGTTTGACTCCCGGCCTTTCTTTCGACCATAACTTGTGCTACAGATGTCCAAATGGCTCACGCGAGGCCATTTTGGACATCTACACTTCAAGACCTTTCAATCACGCTCTGAGTTTTTGGGAGTCTCGGAAGACTCCCAAGTCCCATTTTCGGGAATGTGAGTTACGACCTCACAACTCCTTCAAAGTGGGGTTGCGACACAAATAGTCCTATTTCGTAGCTAATGAGTCAATACCAACCCTACCACTAGTTGGCATTTGTTTTGATGGCATTAAATGTGTGCAACATGAGTAATCAAATTCTTTGAGTAGCAAAGATTCTGGTGAGGTCTCACTAAAACATTATACCCCTCTAGTCACTAAAAGGAGTTTTTGTCAAAAATTTGGAATCAAACATTCCTAGCACTATAATTCACCAACTAGTAAGGGTTTTAGTAAGGCATCTACAACCCTAAAATAGTTTTCCAACACCTAATAGATATGTTCAAAACTATGGATTTAAAAAATATTAACACTCAAGCTTGCCGGGCACCATGATTGGTGCTAGAGTACAACCAACCTTTACTATAACTCTAGTTTTTGGCAGGCATGGAAGTCTTTTTAGTTGCAATAATCTTGCAAATGCCATGGTCACCTTAAGTTTAATTGAGGCTAATTCTTAATTACTTTTGTTGTTTAAGTAAGACATAGAGGCACACACAACTATCAATGCAATTGGCTCCTTCGATAGCTCACCTAAAAATGCAAAGAGGAAGATTTTAAATAGTCCATTATTTTAGTGGTTAGACTAGCCTATTCTTGGAGCCTCTGTTGTATATGATCTAAAACAACTTGATGATATAATTTTTTGAAGTATCAAGCATTGAAGCCTCCAACAAAGCAAGAGAGGTTTGATTTGTGATAAATCACCACTAAAGAATGATAATCTGACCGTGATTCCAACTCAAAAGGTGGTTCCTCTTGAGTCTAATGGTGCTAGTAATTGGAGTCCATTAATAGGGCCCAATGTGTCAAATGCACATTTCTTGAACATAAAGGAAAAAGGTTCACTATTGTCATATGCAAGAAAAGTTGTAAGTTAACTCACATCATCACCTATGACCTACCCATTTCTCATTCCAAAAGCTTGATTCCACCTTCCTCGATGTTGAGGCCACAAAAATTGCATTAGGTAGGACAACTCCAAGGGCACCACTATGTAACTTTTTTACAACCGCCATGGCATCAAACAACTATGGATTTGATCTTTTGATAGCATTGAGTGGAACAATAGTCGCATAATTCACCTCTTATCACCATGTTCACCACCAACAATTTTGAGGTAAAAAAAATAATACTCACTTGCACTATTGTTTACAAATGTGTTCCAACATTAAAAACTCCATCATGTCGTTGGCATTTAACTTGAACAAAACGCTCCAACACATTGACTTGTAGTAAAAGGCAATTGGCCCACAATTATGCATGAATTTTTAACTAAAATCAAAATAGAGTCTAATAAATAGAATCCAGGTTTTGCAAAGATGCTTGCCAAGGTTTTTACCCTAGATGCAATTTCACTTGAAGAATTACTAATGAGATTACTAGCATTGTTCACATCTTGTTGAGATATACTAGGATTACACAATTTTTACCTCAGTTGTATGCTCATGCACTTGTAATTACAATGAGTGTCCACCAATCATAATGAAAAAGGTTCAGCAATAATTTTACCTATCATGTGTTACAAACATGATAGGTAACACAAATTGATTTTTCAATTGGTGAAATAAACTTCACATATGAAACAACCTTCTAGTGGGCCTTAAAAACATGAAGGGGTGCATTTGGATTTCGTAAACAATAATAATGTATATGATGGGCAACTGAACCAACTTGTAGAGAATAAAACAGTCTTGCATAAAAATTAAAAACTTCATTAGCTAGATTTTAACAAATAAGGCCCTAATTCAACATATACATCCACAATTGTTGGTATTGACTGCACTACTTGTGGTGTCCATATGTAATTACATAGATATGACGTTCCTACTCCATGATTCATTGCATTAACATTTTGATTCATTGCATTAATTTATTTTTCAACTCACCATGTTAATTCCCATGTAATCTTCTTCAATGGGTCATGGATAAATAATCATTACTAGAGGTCAAATTAACTACTAGCATGAAATAATACTACCTGAAATATTCATCTTAATCAAGAGAAACATACATGTTGGCTATTTACATTCTGCAAAGTGACAATCCCTTCGTACCCAAATTGATAATAGTTTGTTTGATATACTTATTCTTGCATAAGCAATTGAACTTTGTAACATAATTAGATTTTCCATTATAGGACAAAATCATTCAAAACTTGCACACCTATTAACAACATTTCAAAACATATATGTCAATATACTAGGAAAACCATAGGTTCATTCATGAACTTGGATGGACATAACACCATATAAGTCCTGCATTAATAACATGACCACTGGCACAAACATGTAGACAACGGCATTGATAGTGATATACCATTGCAAAGAGCAAGATTTAATGCACCTTGAAACATCGGCTATTGCAAATAGCTCATCATCCCAATGGAACCCAATACTACCAAATGAAAAAACTAACACCTACAATTTCATACACATAGAATGCATAATTTTGCAACTACTCACCTTACACATAAACACCATAATGATAACTACTAAATAAAAACATTAAAAACATGCACAAAAGAAGATATACAATGAGAAATTTAGTATGAGTTTAGCTAAACACAATGTTGGAAGAGTGGAAAATGCCTCCATGCTGCAGACCTGTAATCATATGCAATCCATAACAATGCCAAGCCTACCAAAGACAAGTTCCTGCACAAACATGGTAACACACCTCTTACCACCTCAAAACAAATCTATCAATGAATCCCCTTCAAACCAAGAAAGCTAGAGGTAGATTCATGGACTTGGATAGTGTACAACACCATATAAGCTCTAAGAACATTATACAAATCCTACATTGATAACATGTCTATTAGGCATAGGATCGTAGACCATAAATGGTGGTGTTAATGATATACCATTACAAAAAAAAAATTTAATGTGCCTTGAAGCACTAGCTATTGCAAATGCTAGAAAAGGATGGCATTGATATCAAAGGAATACAAACCAAGTTTATCATAGTACAGAACCCAAATCCCACAAAAATGACCAAAGGGGCAAAGTTTCTCCTATTCAGACATATCTATACAACAGATCTAAATGACAATGAAAACCCAATCCTACCATAGTTATTTCAAAATTTTGTAGCCCCTCAAGAACCATTATTGCTTGTCATTGAAGGGACATTAGACAGAAATCAATTTTTACAATGTTTGAAAATGTTTATATTTTTTGCCATATTCTCAAAATGGGTTCCCCACTACCATTTGGGTGAAGGCTTACTTGGGTGGTACCACTAAAAACCACCCACCCCAAAATCCCAAGAATGTTGATTTTATTTAATTAATAAAAAAAATTCTCAATTTTTAAATAATTGACTTTTAGGAATTGTCATCTTTGATTTCTCAAACCCTAAACATCTAGAGTCAAAATCAATGCAAGATGCTTTTTTTTTTTACTTCACTCCATGGTCCTTGGTTCTCAATTTCAAACTTGCTTTGGAATTATTCCAGATTTTGTAAATGACGATTTATTTCTCCCATGCATCTAACTTGCAAAAAATTTAATGTACATGGGGTTGCACACGTGAAGCATCTTCTCTTCATGTCATCACTTCACCCCCAAAAAGAAACAACCATTGTGAAAAAGGCCTTCTCCTCCCACCAACGCAGGGTCCATGGCCCCTTTGTGTCTCGTTCCCACCTGTGACACGTACCCAGCAGATATCCCGGCCGGGGGGGCGGGGTGGAGGGAGGGGGCAGAAATAAAAGTAAAAATAAAATCTTACACGGTACAGCCCAAGGCATTATTGCACTATTTTGCGCCCACGCACCCTCTGAAAGCACCCTCCAGGACACGACGTTGCTTATCGCGACCATCGTTGGCTTGCTTGTTGCAGTAGAACTGTTCGCCCCAAAATGTGACTCCACTGATTGGGGCTCGTTTAGTCAGTGCATTCACGAGGCTAATCCATCTACCATCCTCAGCTTCTATCTTCTTCCCCTCCTCATCACGATCTAGAATCTCATATCGCAATGCTGCTGTGTTGTAATTAAGAATTTGTTGCGAAAGATAGAGAAAGAACTTGAGAACAAGAACAATACAAAGAAAAAATCCCACCCATATCAGGTGTTTCTAGTCTGGCAGATTTTAGTTTGTTGGTCTCGAGTTCGGAACAATCGTCTTTGCTCTGGATTCTGGTCGAGATGTGCTTTTTCTGTAGAGGAATTGAATGATCTGGGTACCGAATTTATGCAGTTGTGAGAGGAGATAAAACTGAGGGCTAGAATCTGGACGACCAGTTTTTTTTTTTGGGCATCATGTCGTTGAATTCGTGGCTATGGCGGTCTCGCCATCTCTCGCGTTCGCTTTTGTTGTTGCGATCGAGGTCCATCTTTCTAGCGAGCTCTTGCTCAACGGAACTTCTCACTAGTCAAAATTCTTCAGAGTTTCGGCATTCGCGAAATCGCTCAATCCCGGTTCCCAGGATAAGGCCGTGGCGGGACGTTGCTTGGAGTTGTAATTATCGGAATCTGAGTATGGAAGCTGAGAAGAAGGGAGCGTGGGAGAAAGAAAGCTGTGGCAACGAGAACGAGAAGCCTTCTTCTACTGAGGTTTGGAAATTCGGGACGACAGCTATCCCTTGAAATCTAGATTACGTTGAGCTTTATCAATTAGGATATGCATCCTGTCTTCTTCAACACAACACACCATAACCCTATACGAAGTGAACCTCTGGTACACTGCAGAGGAAGATGACTTCGAGCTTTCCTAGCTAGGACATGCAATCCTGTCGGTTCCAACATCACACCCAAAACCGTACACAAAGTGAATTTCTGATACTCTGAAGAAGAAGTTGACCTGGGGCTTTATTAACTAGGACATGCATCCTGTCTTCTTCAAACCCACACACGAAACCCTACACTAAGTGAATCTCTGATACAAGGCAGGGTTGAAGACCACACAGAATGTGGTGCAAAGTTTTGTTTTTATCAGAACTTGTAATTCGTCTTGCTGAATTCGAAACCTGGTTTGTTGGTCTGAGGTTGTTTGACGGATGCACCTGTTTTGTGTAGTGTCTGGACTTCCCAGGTGGAGATGTTCCATATGTAAACGAAGCTGAGGTTGTTTGACAGATGCACCTGTTGTGTGCAGTTTCTGAATTTCCCAGGTGGAAATGTTCCATACATAAACGAGGTGCAGTTTGTGTCAGAATCTTCAGCTGTTCGGGTTCCTTGCTTTCGGTTGCTGGATGAATATGGACAAGTTGTTGAGCACGCTTGTCTTCCAGAGGTGAGATATGATGTATCTCTCTTTGTTGTTGCAGGTGGAACTTTTTGCAAGTTGTTGGAAAAGATAAGGTGAATTGGTTGACCTGTATGTGTTTTGGACAAGTTGTTGAGCACACTTGTCTACCCAAGGTGAGACATGATGTATCTCTCTTTGTTGTAGGTGGAACTTTTTGCAAGAGGTTGGAAAAGATAAGGTGAAGTGGTTGACCTGCATGCGTTTTGGTGAACTGCAGTTATCAGTGTACTACCCATCATAGGCTGCAAATTGATTAAGTCTATGGTTTCTTCCCAATCACAAAGTAATTGAATTTCCAAACTTGTGCAGGTGGACAAATTGCTGGCTTTGAAGATGTACCATAACATGGTGTTGCTTCAGACCATGGACACTTTGTTTTATGAGGCACAAAGACAAGGCCAGTTTACATTCTATGTGACGACCATTGGTGAAGAAGCAATCAACATTGCTTCTGCAGCAGCTTTAAGCAATGATGATGTTGTTTATGCACAGGTTTGTTGTCTTGCATCTGTATTGCCAGTCCAGACATATGCAAAGTGCCAAATACCTCATGATGAAGAAGGCTTCAGTTAGCTTCTCAATGGTAGTATGATTTTGGAATTCAAACATGTCAATCTGGTGTGTGTGGTATCCAGTACCGGGAGCCAGGTGTGCTGTTGTGGCGTGGCTTCACCTTGAATGAATTTGCAAATCAGTGCTTTACCAACAATCTTGACTATGGGATGGGTCGCCAGATGCCAGTACACTATGGTTCGAGCAAGCTTAACTACCCCACTGTGTCATCTCCAATAGCGTAGGTTCTCTCTTGCAAATTAGGCATCAAAACAAATGAATGACACTTGCAAAGCCCTTATGGAACAGTGACACAATGTGTTGTAGAGCACAGAGATTCTATGTTTCTGTTCAACTGTGTTTGGGTCACATCAAGACAGAGGGAGTTGATTTGTCTCATATGTTTACTAGCCATCTAAATTGCAGCATTACTCTTGCACAAGTCTGTTGCAATCATCTATAGGTAGCTAATGGCGATATTCTTCTTGTCTTCTCTCTTTCTGGTTTCCCTTTTCTTTGATCTCTCTCCGAGGGTGTGAAAATGTTGGTACCTGAACTTAATTCAGATGTGCAAGCTTTAGGTCAGTTGTTTTCTGCCTTGCCCCATGCCACATAAGAAACAGGAGCCAAACCTTGACCTTTGATGTGCAGAACACAGCTACCACATGCAGTGGGGGCTGCATATGCATTGAAGATGAAGAACAAGCCTGCTTGCACTGTCACTTTCTTTGGTGATGGTGCTTCGAGTGAGGTCCACCCCACTTATCCCTTGCTATTAGTGAGACTTCATTTATGCAAAAATATGTATCTTCTGGGACCACCTCTAAAAACGATTGAGCTTTGCAATTCCCTCGCATTCCACTCACCTACAGACCTTCTAGATTCCTTCTGAGAATAGTTAAGCAGGTATGATTGCAAGTTTATGTATGTGTGTGTAGGGGGACTTTCATGCTGCAATGAATTTTGCAGCAGTGTTAGAGGTACCTGTGTTATTCATCTGTCGAAACAATGGTTTTGCTATAAGCACTCCAACTACAGAACAATTCAAGAGTGAGCTGCACATCCTCACCTCTGTTGTTTATTGCCTGTGACATAGTAATCTGGATTGAAGACGGTCTGATTTTCCATCTTTGAATTTAAGAAAGAATCTGTGCTGCAAAACAGTCTTGGAACTATCTGTCACCATACATGCAAATGGTGGTCAAGATGCTCAATGTTGTATTATGTGATTCATTTCCCACCATGTGTGCAATTTCTGTTTGCTAAGAATGTAAGAAAATGGGATTGCAGGTGATGGGGTGGTTGCAAAGGGCCAAGCATATGGCATTCGAAGCATTTGTGTTGATGGTAATGACACTCTGGCAGTGTATGCCACCATCAAAGCTTCACGTGAAATGGCTATCAGTGAAAATCGGCCTATCTTGATTGAGGTAGAATGTTATGAACTGAATGATACAATTTTTGTTAGAATTAGAAGTCAACATCTGTTAGAGATTTGGTGGGGTCTGAGAAGAGCAGTCTAGATGCAGATACAAAATTTCAAAGTGCACCTCAGAAATTGCAGTAAGACTTGATGTGGGGATGTACAGGCACTGACATATCGGGTTGGCCATCATTCAACATCTGATGATTCAGCCAAATACCGCAAGGAAGATGAGATGCAGCATTGGAAGATGACACGGGACCCTGTCTTACGATTTCAATGTTGGCTAGAAGGTCAAGGGTGGTGGGATCTTGAGGCAGACAAGCAGCTAAGATCTGAATCACGAAAAGAGGTATGAGTCTTGCACTCTTTTCCTGAGATAAGTATAAGACAAAGTTTGAAATTGTGTGCTCTGAAATATTCATTATTCGATGTGTCTCATGATTCTGGTCATATGGTGTGGCCAGTGAGCAACACTTGAAATGATCACTCAATTTTCTGTTTAATTACTACTAAATGGAAATTACCCTCAATTTTGAACAGCAACCAGCTGTACAGGTTCTTTTGATTAACAAGCAAGTATCCCCATCTGAATCAGGCTATCAAAGGTTTATTTTCAGTCATTCAGTTTCTTAGCTAGCAAGGTATGGTTGTATGATGTGTAGGTACTGGCTGCAATAAGGACTGCAGGGTCATTGAAGAAACCATCTCTCTCTAACTTGTTTACAGATGTATATGACTTAGTTCCAAGTAACCTAAAGCATCAAGAAGAGGAGATAAGAGCAACTGTCAGCAGGCATGGGAGTGACTATCCCTCCAATGTGCCCTTGTAATGCCTTTCTGTGGTCATCCACAGATGTTTTCTGCCTTGACTTGCTTGATAAGTGACAACCTGATATGTTCATTTCTTGGAGAAATGGTTTCCTTGTGGGATTAGAGGATTTGGTGATTTCTATTGCAGATATTTGAATCCATTTGGCACATGTGCTTGGAAGTTAGAAACATATTCTAACTTTTTCTTGGAAGGCAACTATTATGTTTTATGGAAATTGGTTCTTTATGGAATTGGAATGTAGTAGGACTCCATTCAATGTTGTGACAATGGAACTTTGCCTCCATTTCACAGCTTTGCTTCTCAGTCAAAACTTTAGAAGATAATGAGATCTCCCTTCGAGATTCACCCTTCAACTAAGTCGATGCTTCAGGGGATTGATTACTCTCGAGAGTCCTTTCTTTGCAGAATTTGGTGGTCTGATAATGTAAGTGATCCAGGTTCTCTGTTCTCTCAAAGTGAGCAATTTTTGCATTGAGGGTGAAAAAACACCAGAGGACCAGAGGAAAAAACACACTTGATGACCACCAGATGTGCCTCAAGTTGACAATGAGGGAAATGTTTTTCCAGTCACTTTAGCAGATGTTCTGCATCCAAGTAGTGACCAGCTGGGCTTTTTTTGCATTGAGGGTGAAATGGAGGGTAAATGGAATGTAATTTTTTGACAAACACTATCAACCAGAGTATGCAAGTATTGAAATGATTAGAATGCCTCATGTTCATTCCAATATCTCAATGATTGCAAAGCTGGGGGTTATCAATAGTCAATTTTACAGATTCTTGAGATTTTATAGTTGTAAGATGTATTTTGTCTTTCAGATGGTCAGTCTTATTGTCTTTCTGAAGACAACAGGCTACCCTTTAAAAAATTATTCTAAAGAGAACTAATGGGTTGCTTATTAAAGAAAAATTCCTGTTTGAATTACTGCTTTTGGCATTTTCAAAATGATTTTGCTTCGAGTCTTGTAAGTGGGGAGCTTCTTGTTCTTCGTCTTTCCCTGTTTGTCCTTTCCTTTAGTTTTTCTTTTCCCTTTCTGTCACTCTTTGTTTCTTTGTCTTGTCCTTCTTGTTGTGGTCTGTTGCTAGCCAGTAGTACAGCTGAGTCTTCCCATTGCTTCCAGAATTGCAGCAGAAACTCAGTTCATAGGTTGGTGCTTGTCACCGGCCTTTACCCAGTGTAGGGAGCTGATGAAGTCAGTGGGTAAGTTGTGGTAGTTATGCCACTATCGTACATACTACTGTTGATGGTCCCTGAACAGGTGTGAGACTGGCACTTTTGTTCATACCAATGTGTGTTTTTTGTTTTTGTTTGTTCTGTCTTCCCTAGTTTGGTTCTTTCTGTGGCTTCCTGAGGAAGTGTTAACCTTGCTGTTTCTTCTTCATTGTGAGAATGGAGATTTCTCTATTCTTATGAAAGATATTTGGTTTCCTCTCCACGTGTTGCTTGCAGTGTTGCATTGAAATTACAAGTTCCACAATATTGACACATGTTATATGTGTGTTTTGCAAAGCTGGTTGCCTGTTTCCAGATTGTAACAAATGTGCCCTACCCATGAATCCATTGAGCTTATCAACACAGAATGAGGGGAGTCAAGAAACCTGTCATCTGTTCATATTCTTATCTTTTGGAACCTCAAGAAGTGTGTCAGATTCTATCTGTAGTGTGGCAGAACCAATCTCAGCCAAATTCTTCCTTTCAAGCTCTTTGGCAAGCAAATTGAACCCTGGAGAAGCACATGAAAGCATTAAAATGGAGAAGCTGATTTGGTGAGTGATTCTCTCAGCCAGTGCACTTTGCATTATGCTATGCACTGAGGAACACATATTGGACCTGAATCCAGGCGACTGGCTTTTGGCATTAAATAATCCTCAAGAGTTGTGGCCAAAAAAAAGAAAAAAATTTAGTAGTATTTGCTGAAATCTTTTTTGAGAATTGACCTCAACCTTTCAGACACAATCAAATGTTCTAGCCACTGGGTTACTTATATAAATTTAAGCATAAATTTAAGATATGGGTATGCCACGTGTACTTATTCTTAATGTTGAAATTCTGAAATATTCAATTTGAAGTTAGGGGTGTCGAGGTTGGGGTGCCAAAGAAGTTGGGGTAGATTAGGGTGCCAAGCATCCACTTAAGGTGCAAAAATCTGACATGGACCTACATTTATGACACTCACACTGACATGGTGATGACATGGCAAAGATGTGAATGTTGTTTTCTGACTTGGGAACATCGTATTCTCAATCCAGAATCTGTTCCCCAATGGGAACCCCAAGTGGAAATGTTGCAACATTGTGTTCCCACATGGGAGCATCACATTCCCAAAAAGGAATATTGTGTTTCCAAAAGGGAACACTCCCCAATTGGAACATAATGTTCACACATGGGAACATTGTATTCCCACATGAGAATGCACAAGAAACACATTGAGAACACAAGGGAAACCCATTTAGAATCTGCCTTGTTCCCACACATGGGAACATGCAATACCCATATGGGAACTTGTTAGATTTGTGATGAGAATAGACTATATAAGACATTTGGCATTCCCCTATTCACATTGATGCCACAGTGGATGCATGGTTTAGACCAGTGTTGGACAATTATCAAGGTGATGGGTTGGGTATCAACTAAGGCATGCACTCAAGTATGGGATGTTTTAACCGGTGGGCATTGGTTCACAAATTAATGGACAATACCCTACCTTGATGGGTTTTACTTCTCTCATTCAACAATGATGCCCTTACACGAATGGGCATTAATTTTACAAATCCCATGAGATGCATTGATGGGGTGGGCAATCTCATAAGTTGAACATGTACAATGCATTGACATGTTTAGGGTTAGAAGTTGTTTGTTGTTTGTAGTTTTGAGGTTTGAGAACTATTGATTTGCATCAGTTTGATAAAGCAAAGCTTCATCACGATGGAGGCAACGACAGTGCAATTGAAAGAAGTGTTGAAGATGAAGTACAATGAAAAGAAGCATCAAATTTGTGATGTGTTCTTTTCTTGATGTCCTTGGCCTATTGCATGTTTGAGGTAAACATTCTTTTTGCACAACCTTTTGTGTTGATGTTTTTTCAAGCTGCAACCAAGGCCTAAGTTTCTTTATTTTTTGTTCTAGCAAAAAGCTCATATGTTATGGTGTTAGTGGATCATCATTGCATGTGTTTTTTTTAGTAGTTGCCATAAGCTTGAAAGAGTTGTTTTCAAAAAGACTTGGTTTCAAGCTTGAAAAGCTTTTGGCTTCAAGAAGATTCAACTTCATTTGATTCTTGGTTTCATGTTTGATGCTAGTGATTAAAGTAAACTGTACTTGTGCATCTCCATATTACCTTGAGTTTGCAATATTTAATTGTTTTCAATATGGTTGTGCACTAATCTAATGTGTTTATGAATGGAGTGGTTGAAGATGGATTTCCTTGTTTGTTTGTAGTTGATTATGGTGTTGGCATTGGTGAAGATGAGGTTGGGAATAAGCTTGAATATGAAATGAGTCCTACTATAATTGTTGAGACAAAACTCAATGATAATGATTCAAGGATTTTGGCAGCTAGTTCAAACACAATAGGAGTAGTTTTTTTTCCAGTTGGAGCTCAACCATAAGTTTTGACTCACATGGCAAAGGTCATCAAATATGTAGGCATTTTTTTCACTCAATGACCATGATGTTGTTGTGGCACTACCACAAAACATGTCCCCTGTTTACTAATCATTCCATTTGTTTGCCACTCATTTTGGGGGGACATGTTTTTGTAGTAGTGTGGATGTCTTTAAGTTTCAATGAAGTACATTATGTGCCATAATGTGTAGCAAGAAAAACTAGGTCAAAGTTCTAACCCAAAACTAAAAAGGTATGGTTTTGTACAACAAGGTCCATGGCACAATTGCCACGAGTTGTCATGTTTCAAAATACAAGATTCTATGCAAATATTATCCCCAAGGTCCAATATTGCATCATCATCATGGGATTTTATCTTAAACTTATAAAAACAAGTAAGAAACTAGATCATGTTAAATAAAATCATGCTTGAAGGACTTTGAATTGAACAAGTTAATATGCCCTTGAACCATGCTGCATATAATTATGATTGATTCATGTGGAAAAAACTTGGGCAAATTGTCATTGATCCATATAGATCACACCTAGAATGATGGTGGTAGATTTCAATGCATCCTAAATTGCCTTAATATGCAATTGATTAGAGAGATGGACTAACTTGCCTCCAAAGTTTGGCAAGTTGACATGGATTGAAACCTTCCAATAAGTCCTAAAGGTGTGCACCTTCACATGAAATTGCCAGTTTCAAGCTAGTTTATTTTCCACATACACCAAACACCACACCACACCTTGTCAATGAGAATAGTCGTTTGTTGCTTCGCACCCAATATGACTACTATTTTCATCCTCTAAAATAATGCCATAGAAAATGTTACATTGAGGAATTCACATTATTTGTGGTGAATTTTTCAGCTCTTGGCAAGGTAGGCTTTTGCCATGCCAAAGTGAAACAAATTGATGAGTGGTCCCCTTTTTGTCATGAGCATAATTTTTTTGAAAAAGCTCATACATAGTTCAAAATTGGAAAATATTTATGCAACGTGTTTCCTTAAGGCAATAAAAACATTACAATTGCACACGAAGGACCATCTAGTTTGAAACTTTGATATATATATCCATGTCTTTATAAAAGTTCATGAGTATTTTCATTTGCATTAGTTATACATGCATAGGCTTAATTATTGATATTCCTACATACAATATAAATTTATACATTATACCCATTCCAACACATTGAAAATAATTAGGAAAAAAATGTCAAATTTGCAAATGCATGATAAGAAACACAGAGAGCTCCCTTACATAATTACATGGTGAATAACAAACTCCTGTCATGAACCAACGTACATTTATGTTGAAGTCGACTGACTATTGGAAAACACGTGACTTGTAGTTATCACATCTGACTTGCACGTGAAATGAAAAAAATGGAGGGCAAATACAAATGTGAAACCCACCACAAAGATGGACTTAAATTGCATGATGGATGTAAAAGCATGTTGCACTAATTTGCAAAACCTTATTAAATGCACCAAACCCTTCACCTCTGCATGGAATAACATGTGTTATTATAATGCCACAGTTTGATTTGGGTTTCTAGAACAATAACAACAATTACCTACCATTCTATTGGTATTATTCGAAATGTTCGAGGTCGAACCACCTCATACATGTCCTTGTTGAAGGGCTCACCATGAGATTTTTGTTGTGCAACTCCCCACCTTGCTTGAATTATGTCATTTTTGCTAAGTTTTTATTGAATGCAAGATACATAAATGCGAGAATAATTCATTTTGTCATGGTTAGAAACCTCACAACATGATGCAAAAGAACATCAAAAATTCTAGCAAGGTCCTTCATTTTGGAAGATATATATGGGCAAACCACAATGGAGTTATTGTATTAAAAATGTAAGCACTTTGTGAAAGGTTTTTTGCATGCTCACCTATCACCATTGTTTGATAGGTAGGGAGAAAATATGGAGCCTTTAGACGCCAAAACAAAAAATTTGTGCACATTTGATAGACAACGCAATTTTTTGACCATAACTTGTGTTGTTGCATGTATACTCAACTTGTTCCTACCCCACCATATGCAAAGGTGTTAACCATATTGAATTTTGTATTGCACACTTGAATAGTTTATCGACATCTTTACATGAAAGGTCTAATTATCTTTTGTCCCATGTATGTGGTATTATGTTAGTAGTTTGACCACACTCCCAAGGCAATCCACATTGATTTGGATTTAACAAGAGGTTCCCACTAATACATCCCCACAAGGTGACCCATGAAATAGGGGACCAAACACTAAAATACTCTAGGCAATGGAGCTTCAATTCTTGTAGTGCAAATATCATATGGGGATTGTTGAAGCAATTGCAACTATTGGTACCTCTTGTGGCCGTTGATGACCTTGCATGATCCAACAAATAAAAGGCTTTGATGTTGACCAAGCTCATGTGGTAGGCTATCCACTTTTTGAACATTATACACCCATGCCCATAATGCTTTCACATAACATCAAAGACAATGAGCTTTGTGACTAAATAATCTATGGCTAATCACATAGCAAGACTGCAAAGTCATTGGCTTAAACTAGTAATTGCTTCCAGCTTGTATTGAAAGCTTTCCTAAGTGGCATACTTTGAGATTGCATTTTGCCCTAATCTTGTTCCAAAACTGTAAATGAACCCCCAATTGAGCTCAGAGAACAAGGAAACTTAATTGGAAAAGTTTGTGCATGAATGGGAAGGGAATGGTAGCAAGGTGTCAATTAAACTTGTCAACAATTAAAAGGCATATACATCTACCTCCCATCTATGACTTTTTCATTTGGTTTTGGGTTGTCTACCAACCATCTGCACCAATCAAATAATTGAAGAAGTCAATTGACAAGACTACTTATACAATTATGAAAAACTTGCCTATTACAACTATAAAACAAGTCTTGAAGTTTTCTACTACTATACAAGATGTTTTTTAGAACATTGCAAACTTTTTTTCGCATTTGCTTTTAAGTTAAGTTTGATGCAGTTGGGAATAGGAAAATAGGTTATCAAGAAATTTGGGTCAAACAAGTAATAAGCTAAGACTCTATTTGGACAATGTGTGAACATGAAGGGACAAACTTGTAATGTGGCTATAAAATCAAATGTGTCATTACAATGGGTGAAGAGGAACTGCTCCAGACAAGCATTCATAATTTTATCTCCATCCTTTGTTAGTCCAATCATACCTTCCTTTGAAACTCATGCATGCCCCTATTGTTGTTGGACCCTTATTATGTTGTTCTTCATGGATTCAATAAGATGTGATCTTCCTTAGACGTGCCAAAACTTTGTGCCATATTGCCTTATGACAAAATAGTCCAAATGTTGAAGATTATGTAGTCATACCAATTTGTCCCTAACTTCATAAATTGGAGAAGCCAAGAAATTGGGGCCTTGACCCAAGGAACGACTATGGTGTGTTGGAGCTTTCCAGAAACAAACAAAACTTCAAAATACATAGTGATTCAAATAAAGAACCAAGACCAAATTATAAAACCCTACAAAATCAAAAATCAAGGTAAAAAAGTAACAACTAATTTATAAATCAACAATCTAAGTAATGAATTTGCTATTAACCCTACCCTTTTGACAATTTGCTCAACCTCAAATTTAATCCAAAACAAATCCTAAAGTAGGTTTGCATGCACTTGTAAGAGGAACTTTGATTTGGCGGAACTAAAGGGACCCACTACTTTTAACACATCTCTAGCTAGGAGTGCCACACACCACAAAGGTGTTGCCAAAGTCTAAGAGGTTGCCTTGGGGTTATGTAGCATGGTTCACAAGTAACATGTCTAGAGGTAGAACGTTATTCTTTTACTTTTCCAAAGTTCCTTCCTATTTATCTTGATACCCCACTTGTTGGTTGACATAAGGAGGAGAAGGAAGAGGATCACCCTTGTTTTGGTCACAACACACTAGAGACACCCTACATGGCCTAAACTTAAGCTATGAGGAAAAAATAGAAACGAGCTTCCTAGCACCAGACCCCAACAAGGGTGAGAAAGGGAGGTGAATGAACCAACTCCAATCTTGTAACTACAATATCTCCAAGGGGGAAAAATGTTCAAATGAGTTTCTACATACATCCATAGTAGTTGAAAAGGAAAATCACACATGGGGGGGATGAGCCTACCATTAAAAGTAGAGGAGTTGCTTAGCTTAGTTGATATAGCTACATATGTGAGAAACAATCTTCAATCTTCCCACATAACATTTGAGAAGGATTCTAACTTTATGTCCAAACACTTTCCTTTGATACCTACAAACCTTAAACCATGAAATGGTAAATCACACCCATTAGTGCAAATCATCCATGACAAAGATGCCCATTGTCCTTGACATGGTGTGCCATGACATTTGTGAACATGAAACTATAGCAAGTCCCCCGGGTTGAAGTAGGTTCCTCTTACCAAACTTAGCTATTTAAATTAGACCTAATTAAGTTCAAGCAAAACTTGGCAAAATTAGGTTGTTTTGCCTAAACCAAGCTAAATTAGATTAAACTATGTTACTTGCAAATAACACAAGCTTGGCAAAATTAGTGCGTGTGGGCTAAATTTGGTTAAAGTAAGTTACTTGTGTTATCAAGCAATCCAAATATTGTCATACCTCAAAAGCTTTGACACATGTTTGTTGATAAATTAGTTCGATTAAATTTTCACCCTTTTGCCAATTTGAATATTCTTATAGATTCAACGTTTAATTTCCTTCGTGAATATTTCAAAAGGGGGGCATAATCAATGTTGGGTTACCACTTGTTTCAAACCAAAGGTTTGAGTTCTAGTTATGAAGAACCAATATGGTTGTGATCCAAGGTCCACAATTGGGGCAATTGGAGTTTTAAAATTTTCAAAATTTCAAGAACTGAAACTAAAAGATTCTCGGTCCCATCTATATGTGGAATGAAGATCAAAATTGGATATAAGGTATGTTTTTTTAAAAAACATGTGGATCAAGGCAAACTTGGCAAACTTTGGTATCAGTTACTTAGAGGGGAAAGTTTTTTTGATTCTTAAAATCAAAACAAGAACCAAAATTAGGCTTTTGTTTTTTTTGTAGGTCGCCTTGCGCACACGGGGTAGAATTGCTACATGTTTGTGAGGCCATGTTAGTAGCCTAAAAGCTTCACATTTTTTTGACAAACCAAAAGAATGCATTGCCATTTGGGCTTAAAAGATGAAGTGGAGAAAAAAATCCTTCCCAACCCACCTTGCCCCTTGAGAGGGGAAAAAAAATAATGTAGTGTGTGGGTAGGTGATTGACGAAAGCACTTTCAACCTTCCTCCCTAACATCAACCCCTCAAGTTTCAAAAAAATTTCATTATATGGGTAGGTGATTAATGGAAGCACTAAAACCCACCTCAACCTTTCAACTTGAATGATGAAAAAACCAAAAAGTAAACATTGGGTAGGTGATTGATAAAAGCCCTCCCACCTAATTTGTTTTCATCCTTCAAATTTATGCTTTTTTTAAGCCACCGAAATGTTCATTGGAAAAAAATGTATACTATAGTTAACTTAATCATAATCTTATACATAAAATTCTTTTATCCAAGACTTGTGCCCATGCACTATTCAATACATAACCACCCCCCATTGTTCCTTCAATGCCTCTTACAAAACCAACAAAAGGAAAGAAGACCCCCACCCTAAAAATTAAACAAAATAAGAGAAGAAAATACAATAAGATACACAACAAAGCAAGGAAAGAAAAGAAGATGAAAAAGTAGGAAATAAGGCAACTTAAGGAATGAACTAGATTTGTCACCCCATTGACCACAAGTCATTTCCATGCAATTGAGGATATATATGTGAGAGTCACTCTTGACCCATCACTTGGAAAATTCATTTTGACACTTTGGTTTTATTAAACATTGGAAGGAATGAAATGGAAGGAACAACTTCAAAAAAAATTATGGGAAAAAATGTGGATAAAAAAAAATTCAACATATTCAATTCACAATGGTTGAGCATATTTTCAAAATTAAAAAGGAAAATTTTGGAAAATTAGGCTTTGAAATTCTTTGATTAATTCAATCATGGAATTGATTCAAATCATATATCTTTCATTGAGGTCTCATTGAGTGTGATTCTTGCAAACTTTATAGATGGTTTTGAATAGATAAAAAAAGAAGCATCGAAATTAATTAACATCAAATCAATTAGTTTGTTGAAAGGATGATGGAACCAAATCACTAGAATAATTTTATTGAACGATGGTAGAACTTGAACATAATTCACAAGGAACATCAAATAACACGAATATGATCCTTTTGACAAATTACAAAAACAACATAGATTGTGAAAGAAATGTTATTTTAAACATTATGTTGCTTCATAGTCAATAAGGTTTAAAACATTGTGGTCATATGATCTTTTGCTCCTGGAGGATTTTGGAGAGGGTAATGAGGCCATGTGTTGAACAACATCCTCGGCATATCCCAACAAGTAGTTGCTCAAAGGGGGGCTTGTGAAGAAGTCCCTCAAAACATATAACAGAACAAACCGAAAATGATCAGGCTGGATATCTTTGCACAAAACTTAAAACATTAACCTTACATGAAAGGCATAATAAATAAATAAAAGACAATAAATGATAACTAAAGTCAACTTACTCATAATCAAAATTGACTCGAGCTCTCTTTTCAAGTGGCAAATCTAGGAGAGGTCGAGAAGAAAAGCCACACTCCAAATCAAGTTTAGACTTCTTAAAAAGAGGTTTCACAACCTCTTATATACATCGTTGTTAGGTTCTAGCACGAAAACATTGCGGCCCATAGATTGACATGCTCGTATGTAATTCCATACAAAACAATCACAAAATAGTATTATTTTAATCATTAGACATCATAGATTGTTGTTTTAAGATTGTAGAAAAAATATAAGATGACATACTAGTGGATGAATTCATGCTGACAACTATAGAACCAAGAGGGTCGTAGAGGTGAATAAGAGCCTTCGTTGTGGACACATGCATCTCATGACCTCTTTTGAATGGTAAACCATTGTTTGACTTTTCCATTGTATCATTATTTGTGCGATTTGGTAAAATATCATCCTCATTCATAGGAACACCGGTACTAAGCATTTTTAGGTGACTTTCTTGAAACTAAAATCCATCCATGGTGCAATTAAGAAGAGTCACCCAACTTAATCGAATTTGCAAGATTGGGAATGATAAGATTCAATCTAATACGATTTTATGGAATGAAATGTAATTTAAATAAAATTCAACAGGGGAATTACCATTTTCCCCTTGATTTTGTGTTCATCCGTGGTAAGGAATTGATTACTGCCCATCTAAAATGGATTTCATATCCATTTGTCTCTAAGGACTTAATTTCCTTGAGGACATGAGGGTCGCCATCATGGAAAATAAGAACTGCTCCATTCTTCTCCACATATTTGTTTGCAAAACCAAATATGTTGTACACATAATTATCTAAGTGACAGTTCCAGGAAGGTACAAAGTGGGAGGAATGGAGACAAGAGGAACTAGCAAGTCTAAAGGAACTTCAATAATGAAGGGAGTAGGCTTGCCAATTGTAGAATCCTATAAGGCAAGAAGAAATTTTTTAATAACCTTTAAAATAGTTCAAATCATTTGAAATGAACATAAGGAGTTTCGTATTTGTACCTCTGAGAGTGACGCACCTCTAGGCTCCTTAATGGACTCAAAGTGAGTCTAGACTAAAGACAATGGAAAGCAAGGAATCGGGGCACGCTCCTTGGCTCGTAACACTTTGGGGGGGTAGAAGGGCGTGTTGGAGCTCCGGGATGGGATTAGGAAGAATGACATGCACTTAATCACTCACTCGAATCTGCACAAACCAAACAACAAGTTGGTTAGTGCATAGTTGAAGCACTTTTGGTGCTAGGATGAACCACGGGCAAATTCAGACTCATAAGACTCACCATGACCCAGACTTGGGGGAAGCCACCACCTTCCCCCTTATAGTATACTTTGTGCTTCTCCACAAGGCCCAAATCCAAATGGCATTTTGTCTTGCACGCAAGGAAATCGGGTCAATTCCCGACTTTTAGTGGTTGGGAGTCAAATTGGCAATTTGACTCCCGACCTTTCTTTTGGCCATAACTTGTGTTTCATATGTCCAAATGGGTGATGCAAGCCCATTTTAAATATCTATGTTTCAATAGGTTTTCAATGATATAAAGAACTCTTCAAACCAATGGTTTTTGACAAGCAAAGTACATCAAAAGGAAGATATGTCCTTTACTTGTAAATCATTCGCTTTAGAGCTTCCTCACCACCAATTTGTTGCCCAATCTTGCTTTTCAAGATTCCACCTTTCAGCTTGAATTCATGATAAAATAGAAATTCCCATAGTTCAAGCTTCTAGTGACTTATGAAGTCTTCAAGACTTTGAACCTCGACACCATCAATGATAGACACACCAAGGTCCATGATTGTGTTATTAAAAAACTTTGTGGCCTCCACTTTCAATTGCAATGAGAACACAAATGAAACCATCAACAAGAACACCCAATGAAAAAACTTAGATAATAATTTCCATATATAATCAAGATGATCCAACAAGGCACCTAAAACCAAAACGTTGCCTTTTGAAGGCATTTCTTAAAAATGGCATTCAATAACTGTTAGGGAATTTTTAAACTTCCTTGAAAACTAGGGACTTGGTCCATTGCTTCAACCGAGAAACCTTTTGCTCATTGCTCACTTGCAAAGAAACAAGCAATTACAACTTTTCAATCATCATGTTATAATGAACCTGTACTTGTTTGAAAAATTTAAGACCAAGAGTGTGGTCACAAATGGGCAATCTCTCATGGAATGTTGTCATGTGTTCCTTTCGAACATTCTCCATTACATTGTTACTTAACAAACCTAGCATTTATAGGTCTTGAAAAGCTAAGTCTAAAACATTTGTATAATATAAACAATGTGCGACATCAACAATAGGCGGAAGTTCCCTTTGCAAAAAAACATCTAATTTATAATCAAATTCAACTATTCTATAGAATGGAGGTCATATGAAAAAAGGTTTTGAATGTTTACCTTATACATAAATTCAAAAAACGCTTCTTGTTAACAAATAGGAGATCTACTCAAGTGCAAACATAAATCTTTACTGAAAGGAAACTACAACATGATGCTCACAACACGAAACATGACATCAAGAACACTTCAAGGATCTTGTCACATGAAACACACAAACTTGTGCAATGAAGAAAAGAGAACCAAACCATCAACACCAAGGTATTTAATTAAAATACCAAACCACAAATAACCAAACTAATATCAGTAAAGAAAATAATTCAACCTTGTGAAAGTAACCTAATTACTTTCCTACTCTAGTGACTAATGAAACCTAACTAGTTGAACTTGAATTCTCAATACCTCTTACGTGAGGCTATACCAACTCTTATTGATTTTATTCTCGTTTTTCTTGTATTGTGCATCTAGAATGACTTCCTTGAATTTGTGGAGTGGAATCATTTTGATGGATTGAATGTAGAAGAAATCACGAACAAGTGACAGCTTCATGTGGTCCATCTCATTGGACTTGCAAAGAAAAATTATGTTAAATATCAACAAGACAATGTTTGACATCTATGGGGGGAAAAAAAAACATTGACAATGGAAACTCACTTGTTTATGTCGGTCATAGTTGTAAACAACTCAACCAAGCCATTTGTTGTGTCTAGAACAAGTGAATCGACTTTGATGTGCTAATTAGGCTCATTAGGATGGTTTGCATTAATGTATGGTTGCCAAGCCTGAAGGCAGTGATTGTTGTCCCAAACATGAAACATTATTCTAGAAAGCTAAGAGAGATGCAGATATTTAGCTAGGAAATTTTCAAACTTTGCATTTTTTTCTTTCCAAAAAAAATTCCAAATATTAACATGATTACACACGTATTTTTCCTCGCCTTGCCAATTTGTTGAAGAAACATAAAATGCCCTTTCATCTTCCTAATAACCCGTGAAGAATGCATGTCGCAACCTTAACATTGGGTTCACAACTAAGTGTGGAATGCAAGGGCCCATGAGGCCAAGAGAGTGTGTTTAGGTGTGAAACACACTCTCACAAATGGGGGAGAGTGTAAGGGATGGAGCTCAATGACTCCCAAGTGCACTCCCACTTTGGGAGTTACACTCGTGTGGGAGTTGCAAATGTTTATAGCATTGGTTGGAAAGGCAAAAAAACACCAAATTGGGCCCCTAGGACACCATTAAAAAGGTCTTGAAACACATATGCTTAAAATGCCTTCGCATTGTTCATTTCAACTTGATTTGCATGAGTTATGATCAAAAGAAAGGGTGGGAATCAAATTGGGAATTTGATTCCCGACTACAAACCCTTTGAAAATAGGGTCAAATGAACTCCGATTAGGGCATGCTATATTTTTGAAGGATATTTTTAAAGGCTATAAGATATTGCCTCCACATTTTAGAAAACAGACTTGATTTGAGAAAGATATGAACATCCAAAGTTTGGGACAACAAGAGTCCCAATTTGGGAGTGCTGGGACTCTCACTTGGGAGTGCTCGGGAAAAGTGACATTTGGATGTAGTCCCTATGGAGAGGCACAAAGTAAGGAAGGGAGTGATGCCTCCTTCCCAAAGGTTGTAGGTCGTGTAAAGTTTATGCTTGAGGTTGTCCCTACTAAATTTGCCGCACCACTTTCATTCAACTTGCACTAATCGCCCTTTTTTTTTTGTTATGCAAGTTGATCTCATCTTGAACTTGTGCTTGTGAGTTCATCCTAGTCCCAGTCCAGAACTCCATCATGCCTTTTACCCTTGAAGTACTACGAATTAAGGAACATGCCCCAATTTTCTTCTTTTTCCTTTGTTTCACTCTAGGACCCACATTTGGGTCCCTTAAAGAGTTTGGGGGCACATTAATGCTTGCTCCATCTTCAACACATTGATATTCCAAATTGGCCTAACAATTGGCATGGTCAAGAGCTGACATAAAGGGATATTCATCCTTGTTTTTTTCTTCAGGAGGATTTTTTATTTCCTAGAACCTCAGATGTATTCAACTTATTCCGACATTGAATAACCTTTATGGTCCTTTGGCAATTGAACTCTCCCTATGATTACACAAATGTGACACAATCATCTACTTTCAATAGTACAAAATATCTCTTTCCAAACATAATAAAGAGAATGACAATGCAACAAAATGTATATATATATAATTCCAAGAGGTTAAACGAAGTGGGGAATGTTTTTGTCGCAACACCACTTTGGGATAAGTGTGAAGCTGAAACTCACACCCCCAAAAGTGGGAAGTTGGAATCCTCCGGGACTCCCAAAAACTCAGAGCTCAAGTTCAAGGGTCAAAACACCTCGCATTGAGGTTTTCTTTATATCAATGGAAAGGTATTGAAGTGTAGCCCAAAATGGCCTCATATGTGCCATTTGGAATCTGCAGCCCAAGTTATGGGCAAAAGAAGGGTCGGGAGTCAAACTGGCAATTTGACTCCCGACCACTAAAAGTTAGAAATCGACCTTTTCTCGACATCTGCTGAAGGAGTGCAACATGTCGTTGGAGAGCTCTCAAGGAGAGATACAACTTTGGTTCAGACCTCATTCCAATCAGAGGTCAGAGCCGGGAGATATGAACTCCCAAAGTCCCGAAACTCCAACCCGAGACAATTTCGGGACTCCTCCTTGGGAGTCCCGGGAAAAAGAGCCATTTGAATGTAGCCTCCACCGAGAGCTACAGAGAATACTATATGGGGGAAGGTGGTGGCTTCCCCTGAGTCCGGGCCGTGGTGAGTCAAGTGAGTCGAAGTGCCTGTGGCTTGTCCCAACACCCAAGGGTGTTCCCGAATGTCAACTAACCCTCTTGTGGTTGGTTTTGGATGCAGATTCGAGTGAGATAATACTTGTCCCTCTTCCTAGTCTAATCTCGGGACTTCTAGCACACCCCTCTACCCCCCTTTTAGTGCTGGAAGTCGGGAGCGGCCCTCAAGTCCCAACTTTTCGCAATTCAACGTACTTGGACCCTCAAGTGGGTCTAGCAAGGGACTTAGGAGTGCGTCAATTTTTTAGCATTTGGCATTACATTCGGTGCCAACCATTGAAATAAATCATTTCAATTGTAAAAAAATAATTGAAACTCTTTGCAAAACTCTCTATAATCGGTGGCAACTATAGGGATTTCGAAGGTTAATGGAAACAAAGACATGTTATAGAACATCTAATGAAAAGAAACGATATATTTTGAAGATTTGAAAAGATTTTTGTCTATAATCGACACAAACTATAGGTTGAAGGGGCTACAAAGTCAAACCCACAAGAAATTTGCAAATAGAACAATGCAAAAAAGAACTTCAAAAGAAGATTTTTATTTTGAAAAAACACTATAGTCGACACCGACTACAAGGATGGAAGATAATAACTTCACATACTTTGGAGTTTCCAAGTGAGTTTTACTTCAACTCAATGCATCCATACACATTTTCCAAATGTTTATTAGCTATGGTCGATACCAACTATATCCATCAAAAACATCTCGAGTAGAGCTGGATATCAAACTTTTCTAAAAAAACAAAGCTTCCCCTATAGTTAGTGTCAACCATAGAAGTGAAGTGCATTCTCTACAAGTAAAATAGATTTCTTACAACAATTCAAAAATGGAATTTGAAAACCCACTTCCTTTAGATTTATTGAAGTTGAGTCTCGCATCACAATGGTGTGATCTACTTGCAACTTGTGTTCCATATCTACCTATAAATGAACTCTCCCAAAGTTTTGTTCAATTTTCTATGCCTCACAATGAATCATAAATTTAAATAATTGAATTGGAGGTCAAAACCTAAATGATGGCATTAGAATGCTTGTTCATTTATATTCTCTTCTCAACCTAGTTGGATTGCCTAGAAATTTACCTCTTTAAAGTGAAAATCTTAGTTGTTGAATCAAAATTCAGCCCTTGGAATCCTTCCTATAAGATGCAAAAAATAAAGTGAATGCCTAATCCATATGTTCCATAAGCAAAATACAATTAAAATTGTAAAGAAACTATACCTCTTCTTAAGCATCCTTGGAAGCCGATTTCACAACTCTCTTTTTAGTGTTGTGCACTTCCTGTTTATTCAAAAACATTTTCGATAACAAGCTTTCATTTTCTAATGTAAAGAAAAATAATCTTGTTTTTCATTCTACTTGCAAAAGAAGGAATCATGTCAGGAGTAGAAAAAATAAATCAGGAACACAGAAAAATTAAAATTAAAAAATAAAAAAAATTAAAAAAATAAAAAATATATATAGGTTTTTTATCGCCAATGTCAAATTAGTACATTCAAGATCTCCATTGCATGCTCTCGGATTTTACTTCATAGCCAAAAACAAATAATGTCATTTCCATAATTTCAATGGTCAAAAATTGCACTTCATACAAATTTAAAGCCATTCTAATCTTTAAGTCAATGTTTTCTTTTCTCACCCCAATTTGATGAATTGCCAATATGTCCGTAATTCGATAATCCCCACATGATAGTGCTAATATGTTCTCGTGCCAACATTTGTATTTTTTATTTACATTAATAACTCAAACATGGTTTAGTTTTCACATTCACAACATTTATTTGTCTCATTGAAATGAGTGCCTGAAATTTTTTATCCTTAATAAAAATAAATTTGATTTAAAATTGGTTGCCAAATCCAAAGCCCTAAACCTTAAACCCAAATCAATTAGTATCCATATCTGTATTTGTGTTGGGTGATCCCAATGAATATAAGTTAATTGAATTACGTTAATGTTTGATGATCCCAAGGTTTTATTAGTTAATCCAATAATCATATTAAATATAAAATTTATTGGATGAATTGTTTAACTTAGTCCTATGAAATCTTTTCCTAAATATCTTTTGCAAACATCTTTCCAACTTTTGAAAGTTTTCCAACTGATATTTCCAAACAATTATCACCTTCCCACCACACCCTTGAAATGACAAAATCAGTTTAGCCAACACGTTTGGATAAACCTATTTTGGGGTTTTGTTGCATTTTGTTTGTCCCTATGGATGTGTGTTTGTTCTATTGGTAAACTCATGATCATCCCCACCATGTTTGGAAAAGATATCAAGGGGACTTGAATCATTTTTTTTGTATCAATCCATGTTCAACCAAATTTGTGGGGTGATGATAACTAATGTGTGTGATGTGTGATATATCAAAATTACCAATTATTAAATAATTAAATGAAAAATTCACATTTGGGCCTTACTCGTATTATGTTTGTTATATGTTATATTCTTATGTCATGATACATTTGCCATATATATACATGCTACACATATAAAGTGTACTTTCAAATGTGCATATGCCACAAGCTACTTTTTATGTTCCAATTTCATACATGTTGCATACATATTTTTTCTATAGGAACTATGCTATATTTTAAACTATCAAAACTGAACATGCAAAGGAATCTATACCCATAACACATGTTGATTTAGTTGAACATGTCATGAAATATCCTATTGAACCTATGTTTGTCTTACCTTTAGCTATACCTTTTGATACTTTCAAGCATCATATGCTAGATACATCTTGAAAACCTAAAGTAGGAAAAATGTTGATTGATGAAACACCTACTTGAAAACCAATATAAAATATATGAATTACTGGATGGACAATAATTTAAGAAGAACAATTGACCAAGATCAATCTAGGTACTAAAAAAAACATGCAACATGTGAAAATCAATGTTGATTTGGAATCGATGTAATATTCAATAATTCCTGAAATAGCTCCACATCAAAATTTTGCCTGAAGTTATATGGATTTGAAAGGCCTCCCACTTGAAATAGCTCCACATCAAATTGAATTTGATACAATATACCAAATGGTATTGCTTAAAAAGAATGATAAACTTAGGATTTATGTAGATTTTAGGAAATTAAATGTTGTCATTAAAAAGGACTATTACCCATTATCTTTTATAGATGGAGTTATTAATATTGTAGCCAATCATGAATTGTATACCTTTTTGGATGATTTTGAATAGGGTGTCATCAAATTTTTATAACACTAGAAGATCAATACAAATTGGGGGGCATTTGTCACTACTACAAAAACCCCATTTTGTAGCTTCAATTTGCGACAAAAAAATAGTTGTAAATGATTCCTACAACTGAAATTTTCATTAGTTGCATAAGTCTAGTCACACACAACATGTAGTTGCAAATATGATCTAAGCATGACATCATCACAAGTCCCATGTATGAAGTATATACTCAAATGTATACTTCACCCTTTGACCATATAATTAAATATAGCTAATCATCATTATTTGCAACTACAATACCACCAATTACACGTTGCCACTTGTAAAGCATATGCAAATAAAAATAAAAATAATTAGACGGCCCTTTTTATTTCATTCATCCAAATTGAATGGTTCAAAATTATTCCATGTGCATTAATCATATCATGCCATGTGGCCTAAGGTGAGGATTTTTTTAAAATAATTTAATACCATTATAACCATTCATGAAAGGGGTCTAGATTTCATTAGACTTGTCAAACCAATGAGAAGGTACACATGGAATAAATACATCCTTGTGGCAATGGATTATGCAACCAAGTGGGTGGAGGGAAGGGCCTTACATTCCAATATAACAATAGTTATGGTCAAATTTCTATACAAATGAATCTTGATTAGATTTTGGCGTCCTTTTACCTTGGTCTCATATCAAGGAGTGCATTTCATCAATGATACAATTTCCCACTTGGTGAACCACTTTTTTTTTGTCACATTACCTCCATCACATATTACCCTTAGGGTAATGAGCAAGTATAATCTACTAACAAAGTGATCGAGACAATGCTGACCAAATTGGTTAACAAAAAAAAATGATTGGGATAAGCATTCGGGAGCAGTGTTGTTTGCCCACTGTACCACCAACAAGGTTAATACAAAACACATTCCATTCCAATTGGTGTATGCATTGTGCCCATTAATGTTTAAAGAGTATCTGGTACCTACTCTCACACACATGAAGGCACTATTGTTAATAATTCAATTCAAGTATTAACTAGCAAAATATCTAAGTTGGAGAAATTAGAGGAAACAAGATTGGAAGTAAGTGAATATATAGGGGGCAATAGTGTGGCATTATGGTCACAAAGCCATTATCGTCCCAAGTCCTTCAAGTTGGGAGATTACGTGCTTTAGTTTCCCAAATGGTGTAAAGAGCACCTGTGAGTTTAAGCATTGTTGGTTTGGACCCTATCATGTGCAATACAACCTTCTAAATAATACAATTCTACTAGTCAACATGGACAAATGTTGAACCACATTTCTTTTTTTCTTTTTTCTTTTTGCCACGACATTATGGTGGATTTATTGAATGTCCAAACCAAATGTGTTTAAATAATCTTCTTTTTTGCCACAACATTATGGTGGATATATTGAATGTGGGAACCTAATGGATTTGTTGTGGATAACCAACATTCAAATAATGTCACTTCTAAGAAGTTTATATAATAATTTGATTTGTTTATGAAATCTCATATAATAAAGGTGACACATTTTTTTGAATGGTATTGCAATGGTCATAAGTTACCTCCACTATAAGGTCCCCTAAACCTGCTAAATTACAAAATCTTGTTGTTAGTATTAATAATCATCCAACAATGTAATATGCATGAAATTGTTTTCTTATTATTTAGGGTTATGACAAATCTGATCATAATAACTTTTCACCAATAATTTTTTTTTTTTATGCATGTCAAACTTTATTCAAAGCAAGGTCCTGCATGTGATGACATTTGTCAATATTTTGAAATGATCATTATATGTCATTTATATTTATTTATTAGTATCATATTGAAGTATGTCCTTGCAATATAAATTTTGTTGAAACATAAATGTTTAAGTTATTCAAGGTTTGTGTTATAAGGACAAATTCATGTTTTTTGTGTTGTTCTTTTGTCATTCAATCACAATATAAAGCACATAATTTTTTTTCAACTATGCCAATAATCCAAACATTCCACATGTACATTGTGACGTGGTTAAGGTGTTAGAATATTTGCATACGTTAAAAATTATTTGAATATTCTTTTGACATGGCGGCATCTTGGGACACGTTAGAAAATGTTCAATCCACTTCAAGTAAATAGGTAAAAAAAAATCCCTACCCACATTCCAAAGAATATTCTTCCCTACTCACATTCACCTACATAGGTTCACAAAATAACAATCCTGCTTTTATGCCATAGCCCATGTTTGAAAAGTAGGAATTCTATTTTAAAAAACAATTGGCATTTTAAAACTTGATAAGGTTTATTTGAACAAAACAACTTTGGATCCAAACCAAGTTTTGATAAAAGTTTTTAGTTTTTAAGGCAAAAAGATGCATCATTTGCAAGCTTTAGCCCATTCTTATTTGCCTTTCCCACTTTTTTTTGTCCAAGTAAGTATTCTAGAAAGGAGACTAAACATCCTTAATTGAAACCTCACGTTCCACCACATACCTTGAAGTCATTAGTAACATATTGACAACACTTTGACATTTTGACAAGGCATGCCCATAACAATTGGCAACAAAAGGTTGCAGCAACAAAGTAGAAGATATAATGTTTGTCAAGAAATGGTGTTCAAATTGGCACCTTCATTTTTGACATATCTTATCACCTTGTCCAACAACTCATACCAAGCAAACAATTCCTTCAATTACACAACCATGCTAGCCCCTAATGTTTCATGAACCTCAAAAATTCCATATTTCCAATGTGATATGACATGTTTCCCATTTTTTGTTGATGGAATTTACGACCGATGCAAAAGTATCAAAACCTCTTTGAAACATCCACAAGTCAAAAGTGGTAGTAGTTGTGGTCACTTCAATAAAAGTAAAAAACACATATCGTTCCATAGTTTTATTAACCATGTTCGGGATAACCTCATTGGTGAGTTATTGTTTTTGAATAAACATGACACAATCACACAAATGAAGGACAAGCCTTTTCAACCAGATGTTTTTAGTGGAATTCGACATGTAGTAGCTGACACGCCCCCAAGTTACTTGTCAGACCAAAAAAAGGTCCAACTATGTTAAAGAACGGAAATAGTTGGAACTTGGTGCTGCTCCTAGCTTCTAGCACTAAAGGGGGTGAGAGGGGTGTGAGCCATCCCAACACAACCATGTGCGGTAGTCTCAGTTTTTAACAGTTACATCAAGGTTATTTGAATGGGGTGAGGTTATTAAGGGCTTTTAACGACTTCATAGGGTGATGAGTGTGCATGGTGCGAAGGGGGTTATTTTCTTTTCCGAAATGC
>Ga0209611_10000402_pt1 | contig 62449 bp, 56 predicted proteins | sample S1TSphgellanicum_3_FD_187693 | JGI IMG/M metagenome (GOLD analysis project Ga0209611, IMG submission 187693) | Host-associated microbial communities from peat moss isolated from Minnesota, USA - S1T2_Fc - Sphagnum magellanicum MG (SPAdes) (version 2) | ecosystem: Host-associated > Plants > Peat...
CATAGAACAATAGTATGGAATTTTTTTCTATCATAAAAATCTATAGCTAATACCATGACTTTCTTGTATGGTTTTTCAAACAAAGGAATGTGCCTTCCATCTATAACACATACTATATATATTGCAATCTAGTGATATCTTTCAAATTTTCCATAATTGATCACACATTATTTGTGTTATGAATGTGAATATATGATTGCCAAATAATTTGTCATGGATGGCAAGTACTTCACATAACATAGCTATATATTTCCAAATTGTTGATGTTCCAACATTGTACAAATCTACCATTTGATTAGCAAGAACCCTATGTGCCAAACTATACAACGCAATCTTCACTACATTTGAAATTAGTAAAGGAGTTTGCATAAGAACTTTAACATGTGTTTCATGAATGGGTGCAATTGTTCCAAAAGATATTAAAAAAATATCAACATGCAAATACTTTCTATCCAACATTTTTGTAGTGTAATGTGCCAAACAACCTCCTTTACAATGTCAAAATGTGTTTCAACCCTTGGCTCTTTCCATTACATCCTTTGAGGACATGATTCCCTATAACAAATATAAACAAGCAAAAAAAAAACATTTGTATCAATGAAGGTTCTAGTAGCATAACTTCTTGTGCCCTTTACATCGTGAAGGTTTGATGTTTATAAACTAGAACGAAGAAACAAAACCAAAGACCAAATACGAATCCATTGTTATGATGGTGAATATTGTCAAATATATTATACCCCTCCCAAAAAAATTACAAATTTGTGTCGTGTTTTGGTTCACCAAGGTATGTTTTAAGGAATGGCACAACTCCCAAAACTTTTCTTAGAAATAAAAAGTGAGACAAATTTATATGTATATTCAATTTAATGGTCCAAATGAATGGGATTTAGGAATTACAACCTTATCCGGTAATAACACCCACCTCCACAATAACCAAAAACAACCCCAAAAAGAACAAAATGAATAGTAGGATGTCACAAGCACAAAAACTACAAAGCCAAAAGGAGTTCCAAAGTACACAAAGATCAAAAAAAACTATGACAAAATTAAATTTAAGTTAAAACACAAAACATGAAAATCAAATACAAGAACACAAAATGTGCAAGACATTGGTTTAAACAAAACTTTATTGTAACAAAATCTTAAAACACAAACATGAAAAAAAAAAACAAGGCTATGGTGCAAGATCATACTTCAAACTAATGTTGAATGAATTGAAGGTAATGGGGGTTTTACTTTTACTTATACCTTTTTGGGCACCTAGCTCAACAAAGTTTCCAAGGAGATTTTCATATGCCCACCATCCAAGGAACCTTTCTAATTTATACATTAACTACAAATTAATAACATGTTATGAATGAAAAATGCACAATGGTGAATGAAATTCATCCACTATGGATTAAAAATGGACAATGATGAATGAAAATTGGATGTTCATGAATGAATTTCACCATGATGATGTTGGTAATGGTGATGGGAATGTCATCCATGACATAGGAAGGGGCCATTAGGAGGCTTGGATAAAATTCCATGTGCATTGTTTTTGGATGTGCAACTAAGCCCCTATTTTCCATGTCACTAGTTGTGTGAGCTACACATCTAGTGAGTTTCCCCTCCATTTGTGTGGCCCTAGATTGGCCTCATCCTTGATGCTTACCAAAAAATTTAATTTAAACTTTTGAATGATCAAACATGTTTATATGTGTACAATTTTTACATAAGATTGTCATATGGACTAGGTAATGCAAGTGAGTTTTAAAAAGCAAAAACCTCAAGCAACCTGAAAACTTGACCTAATTTTTGTTTGTATTTTCAAGTACCTTAAAAAACATAATCTTCATGTTGGCTTTCCCTAGACAATGTTTTACAAATATGTAAGGTAGCTTTGAATGGCTCTTATATGGCATATTCAAATTATGTTAGTTTTTTTAAAAAATGGGGGAAAACACAAATAGATGGCATTCCTTTGATAAAGAACATTAAAATGAAGCATGGAGCCCAAGTTACCCCATGAGTTACCTTTGCCTAAAAGCAAAGGATTGCCTTTTGGCCCTACCCTTCCTCTACTTAAGAACTTAAATTAATTAAAAACCTAACATTTGGGATGGCACCTCACAAATTCCTAAGGCATGCTTCATAAACTACCATGAAGATTATGAACTTTGGAAAAAGACTTTGAAGAAGATTATCTTTTGCAAAGAACTTGCAAATACAACATGAAAAATTAAGTCCATTTTCTTTTTGGAGGAAGGGCAATCATCACCACAAAGGGTAGGTGACCACATTGTTTTCAAGCTTGGGAACTTGGTTCATTGCCTTTATTGCCATGTTCTCAAGCTTGGCACAAGGCACAAAATGGCATAAGAAAACAAGCTTGAAAATGCATCCCATAAAGTTTGTTGGGGGGTATTTAGAATATTCCCCCTTACATTATGGTACTAGATTTTGTCAAAAAAATCTCTTTTTAATTGCATCTCGTAGGATATTCAATAGACAAAACCCAAAGAAAATAAAGGAATTAACAACTAGGTTTGTGCAAATAATTTTTTACCATGATATATTTGTTGGGTATGGATAGGGTATATTTATTTCCCTAACCTATTTTCCTAAAATCAACATACCCTAACAAAATGTATACCCAAGGTTAAGGATGCTATTTTGTGAGCCCATGAGCACAAATGTGAGTGCTATAAAATATTTCTAGTATATTCCATCCATATCAAAGGGTATTTTTTTAATAGATCTTGTTGATGTGGAAAAATATTCTCTAACACACGATAATATTCTTCCATGTCATCAAGAGATCCACATGGCCTTGCCACTATATGGCATTCCATGGCTTTATATTGCAACAATTTAAATAGTTCCAATGTGTGTAATCTCCCATTAGTCACAATACTTAGCTAAACTTAGATTGTTGAAATGATTGTTTCCTTGTTTCAATTGCACAATACAAGACCTCTTTTGTCATCATAAAATCATGTGCAACTTGTCAAATGGCATGAGGGTTTCATACTCTCCTTCCATAGATATATATTGTGGTCATAGCTAAAAAAAGAATGACAATGAATGACACTTGAGATGAGGGTCCAAGGTCCAAAATGTAATGAAATACATAAGTCCTATTGGCTTAAGGCCATAAATTGAACACATGGCATGCAAATGAGGATCTTAAACAAAAATGGCACCAACCAAGGTCAAACTTATAAAGGCAATCAATTGGTTTAAACCAAAAAATAAACGTGAAGACCTCATGATATGGATAACTAAGATCCAAACTAAGGTAGAATGGAGTTAATTGCTTCAAATGAGATGAGAAGACTTTATTTATTTATTTATTTTAGGTGATTGTAAATGAAAACCTTAGACAACATGTGATGCTAAAACTTATATTGAAAACAAAAAATTACATGATTATCCATAGGATTTAAGACAAGATTTACAAACAAATGTTGTGGTTATTCAAACATTTGTACTTGTTATGGCCTTTGGAATTACCATTTGTAAACGTTTTAAGGTCATTAATCCCATACAAATGGTTTAATACAACTTCAACCGCCTTCATGATAGTAATAAATGCACAAATTGATTAGACATTTATAAAAAAGTCACCATATACAAAGATGTTGCAACTATGGATTATTTTATGCATCTAATTTATTTATTTTTGTGAGCTTCAAGGGATCAATCAAAGTAACTTAGTTTTGAATTCATTTGTTCATTTGCAACATGTCACGATATCCATATTCACAACATTCTTGCTTAAGACCACCAAATTTGGACTTATACATGTTTATAAATTTTAAAAAATTGGAAAATGTAAATGTAGACTTCCAAGCAAAGGTTATATATTGGGCATGTTTTAATCACTTGTAGGATTACAAGATATATGTGACGGTGATAAAATGTTTATCTCAAAGTTTTTAAACAACTTGCAATAACTGTCATGAATGCCAATGCCATGGAGTTTATTCATTTGAATGTTCATCCATGATTTATAATTATGAACTTGTACTTAACCCCTAATTTAGTTTTAGTGCACTCTTAGTTAAATTTTAGTTAAATTTTATTCATTTGTAATTCACTTATAATCAATTTTTAGTTCATTTCTAATTAACTCTTAGTTCACTTTTAATCAAGTTTTAATTCACTTTCAATTCATTTCAAGTTCACTTCTAATTAATTCTTAGTTAACTCTTAGTTCACAAGCTTAGTTGAGTTTTAATTCATTCATAGTTCACACATGGGTACACACGGGCCACACATGGGTGCACATGGGTGAACATGGGGCACATGTAGGTTAGAAGTTTTTTGAAAACTTCCTTGAGCTAGGTGGGTGCAAATGAGAGATACAATGAACCAAAATGATTACTTTAGAAAATGATTGTATGTCTTTTTTCCCCAATTTTTTTTTATATTAATGAATTTTGGAATATTTTTTTTGCAACTTGTTATAATAAATGTTTATAGTTGTCCAAATACATGGCATGTTTTTTTTCATCATTTTTTAATAAATATGAATTTTTGAAAGTGTCCTAATTCCTTGTAAATTCGATGTTTCTTCATTACAAATGATAATAATTTCAAATCATAACCATTTTTTAAAAAAGTTTTTATGTTTTTTTGTATAATAAATTACTTTTTTTTTTGACACATCACGTACATTTTACCCATTTATGTGTGGCAAAGGATTTTTGAAGTTCTAAAATTCTGGATCAATTTTGGAAAGTTTTTTGAATTTTTAAAGTTTTAGAATTCCACATATTCTAAGGTATGAATGCTTTTTAAAATGTGGTTAATAGGTTTTTATCATTTTAGTTTTTTCCCCATCAAATGTGTTTTATTACATGAATCCTTTTGATAATCCTTTGCAAAATTGACTATTGTCTAATGCATTATTATTCATTTTTAAAAGTCCTAAATCAAAACTTAAACTTAAAATTTCATCAATGGATTTTGGGTTTGAATTCCTTGACATTCATATGAATGGAAAAAAATAACTTGCCATGATTGTCATGGCTTTAAATGACAAAATATAAATATTTATCCAATTTTGATTATTTTTTTTCATGGTTTGACACCCTTTTTGGCTCATTGGATTGTGATTGCACCCAAGTGCCCAATAGGTATAAATATTGGTATAATTTCCCGTTATCTTTTGTTTGTTCAACATTACTTATGGGTACATTTTCTTGTGTTTTGTTCTTGTTTCATTCTTGCAATAAAATATGGTTAAATTTTTGCCTTGCATTTGTCTTGTTCTTATTTTTTCTTGTTTTATGATGTGGACTTGGGATTAGGCTTGTCCTTGTTCTTGTCTTGGTTTAGGAAATCATGTAGACTTGGTTGTTTTCATGCCTATGATAGTTTAAACAAACTACCCTCATCAAGCCTACATCTTTTGTTCATTTCTTGTTTTTGTTTTTAATGTTGTGAATATGTTTATGTTTTAAAAAGTAGTGGTGTCCATGGAAGAATTTTTTGTAATCCTTCAACATGTCCAATTAAAAAATCAATCTCTTCATGATTCTATCATGCATTTCCAAAACAACAGGCTTCAACATCATCAAAGTATGTTCCAACAACACAAATTCCAGTAAAGGAGCCTCAAATTAGTCTTCTTGATAAGTTTGATGGGATTCATTCAAAGTTTCAAAGTTTTATTAATCAGGTGTGCTTGGTCATTCAATTGCATCTTCACGTTATCCAGATGGACCAGCCCAAGTTGGATTTTTTGGCATTTTGTTATAAGGCATTACATTAATTTAATTTACACCATTACTTGAACGACAATCATCACTTTTAAACAACTATGAAACATTTTTTGAAAAATTCATAATGACCTTGGGATTCAAATAGAGAATGCACATCCACTAGGAAGTTGCGATTTCTTCTTTAAAGATCATGACTTGCATCTATGTATGCATTTGAATTTAAGCAATTGGCATGTGATATTTCATGGGATGAAGCTACATTCATGAATTAGTTTTAATTTGGGCTACGTAATGACGTGAAGGACTTATTTCTGACCATGTTAGATCCCACAACCTTTAGTCAAGTAATCGCACAAGCTATTCATTGTGATAATCATATTTTTGAACATCACTAGGAAAAGCGATGGGAACCATCACCAATACAAAAAAAATTCACAATCTCCATCACATCCCAATTAATTTTATCAACAACAAAGGACAATCCCACGCAAATTGATGAGATGAAATTCAAGCCCTTCATTGAATAAAAGAAGCAATGATGATGTACAAACAATATTTGTTTATATTTTGGAGGACTAGGTCATGTTGTTTGTTAATGTCCAAAGAAGCAAAAGTCCACATATAACACATGCCACTTTTCTCATTAACTCAAAATGTAAAGAATCAAAAAACGAGGATGTTTAATCTCAATAGGGACCTTAAGACTGGACTTTGATACATCATGTGTTGGGGATGGTCCAAGCTTGTTTTATGATCTAGCACCTAATTTTTTGTTACTATTCATGGTCAAGTATAACAAGTCCACACTAATAAAAATTCAAGCATTGCTTAATTTTAGTGCATTTGTGTGTTTTGTTGACAAGGAGTTGGTGTAACAAGATAAGTTGGCCTTGGTGAAGAAAGTGACATTGGTAGGAGTTGAAATCATTGACGACCAGAGTTTCATTTCAAGACCTATGACACATGAGACCAAAATGTTGGAGATCACCATTGTGTCACATTCTATTAAGGTCATGTTCAATATCATTTTGTCTTCGAAGAACCCAATCATCATTAGGTTATCTTAGTTCATTTTGCATAATCCACAAATGGATTGGCATATAAGGAGTTTCCATTTTGAAGCACCCAAGCACGAACCTTTGGATTGTGAGGCCACTATCACAAGCATGGTTGGTGAAACACATGAACCTATATGTCATGTGTTTAAAGATGAATCAAATGAGGTTAAATGCATGCCAAATCTCAAAAACCTTGTTGGTGCACAAAAATCCAAGTTTTCCAAGCCATTATTTATGGGAGCGAAGGCATTCATGCATGTTGCAAAGAAAGGGGATGCATTCTTGATTTATGCCTTTCTTGTAGCAGATGTCGAGCCACAACAACATGAGATCCCATTTCAATACAAAGGTTACAAAGATGTGTTTGAAAAGAATAATGCTAACATTTTACCAGAACATTGACCATATGATTGCACGATTCATTTGTAAGAAGGTGCACAACCTTTATTTGGACCCATTTACAACTTATCACAAGATGGATTTGTAGCACTCTGAGAATACATTGATGAAAACCTCGAAAATGGTTTCATTCGACATTCCAAGTCTCTAGTTGTTGCCTTGATCATGTTTGTTAAAAAGAAGGATGAATCCCTTTGAACGCGTGTTGAAATTATTGTTGGTTGAACTAACTTACCCACTACCTTTGATTTCAAGATTATTGGATCAACTAAGTCAGGCCAAGGTGTACATTAAAATCAACTTGCATGGTGCATATAACTTGGTGCGTATTTGAGAAGGTGACAAATGGAAGATTGCATTTTGTACATGTTATGGCCATTTGGAGTATGTGGTGATGCCTTTTGGCCTTATGAATGCACTTGCCATCTTTCAACATTTTTCAATTTTTCATTTCTTACCACAATGGTAAAAAATAAATTGTGATTTCAAGTGTATATTGGAAGATTGGATCGTGTGTTATGATAAAAATTGAAATTATTTCAACAAGGTTGTTGTAAAAAAATTGGTGGCTTGAATAATTATCTTCCAATTTGCACACATTAGCATATGGATCAATGTTTGATATGAAACATACAAGATTCCACACTTTGTTGATTTGTTTCAGCATTCCAAAAGATAGTATTTATTCCAACATCTATAGCACCAAATTCCATTGGGTTGTCATCCATATTGATAACTTGCTGCTTTGTGATGTTGTTATAAGAAAAATAAACATGGCAAGAGAGCAAGGACTATAAGATTTATTAGATCAAAGATCTATGCATAGAGTTTTGGAAGTATATTTTTAGGAAGCATTCATAAGTAGGAAGGAACCCTTTTTGACATTCCCATAACTAGAAATCTTTCAAATCAACAATAGAAACTAAAGAACTTTGGAGAGTGCAAAGCTTCATTGACACATAAGATTACAATTGTAAAAAGGAATACACAAGAGGAAACAATCAAGTGAATGCACATTGAAATGTGAAGAAACTATGTAAAAACTATATTTTATAAAAACATCTTAAGGATTAGCTTATGTCACCTCATCATCAACATATCCACCAACACCTAGGTTGTCATAGTATTTAGAAATTGGAGATGGGGGCAAAAAGGGCAAATTTGCTAGTGTAAGAACATAAGCTTCAACATATGATAGCGATATGAAGTTGTTAGAAAAACTTTGTAGAAATTGGGATGGGCAAAAAATGAGACCTTTTGACTTGTGGATGGAATGGGATTTTTCCAAGAAGAAAACCAAAGATAAGAATCATAGAAAATGTGGGAAGGGATTGCAAAATGTAACATCACACAACTTATTCATTAAAAACAATGTTTCCTGTTTTCTTGATCAATGGGGGAGTCAACAACAAGATTGTATTCATGTGGAGACTTAGCTTTCGCCACATGTATGATTGTCAATGGTATAATTGAATGTTAGGGCATGCAAACATCGATGAAGGCTTGTAATGTGATAAGGTGAAATTCCTTCGTTGCTTTGAAAGGCCTTATAATCTTGGAATGGGTCATTGAGTTCACATTGGTATGGTTATATAGAACGTCTTCAATTGGAACATTGATACCTCTATTGATAAGTTCAACAGAAGGAGTATAAAATTGGAATTTCAAGAATAAACCGATCTCAACGATGGCAGCTCAAGCAAATGAAGAATTTTACCACTATCAACACTTCATGGATACGTTTCTTACCCTTGCCATAGAAGGTTTTGGGTGCCTACACAAACAAGTGGACAACTTTTTTCATTGATGTGCTAACATGGCATGATTAGAAAAGGCATTAATGGTCTATAGGTAGAAAGTGTTGTTAACCTTGTAAAAAACATGCCATTTCTATTTCGAGGCACGTTGTTTTTTAAAGGTGAGGGCTCTTCTAAGCTTACTACTATTTTAGGTGTCCTTCCCTTTCTTTTTTTGATATGCTTCTTGCAATTGGTGGGGGCTCAAAAACATAATTTGTTCCTTTACGCCCTTGATGGGTGCTTTGTTTAATAAACCCAACTTTGTTTAATAAAACTTGCCAAGGTTTCATCATATATCAATTATTTAAGTGAAATTAAATTATGTTTATCTTTCCTTTCAAGGTTTTTCCTTCTAGTTGTGTTGTCTTACATTTTCAAGTTAAATTCATCATCATCATCATTGTTTGTGTCAAACAATTGACCTCAAACAAATTCTCTCAAATGACAAGTTATAAGCAATCTCCAAGCATTTCCCCTCCAACCAAGTGCATTCAATTAGGATAAGTTTGCACCTCAATTCCTCTGCCAAGTAATCAAAGTATGTAGGCATTGGGATTGATATATCAAGTATATATAGATAGATAAATAGATATGTACATACATAGATACATAGATACAACCTAGAACCCCATGGCCAAGGAAAAAGTTCTAGATTTATGGAATGTATTCTAACAAGAGGGATTTAGCATTAAATGGTTATAGGTGGTTTTTAGAATTTGTCTAAATAGTGAAAACACTAGTTAAAAAATTCCAACCAAACTAAAATCAAAGTCCAAATATGGCAAAACAATTTATATTTTTCAAAATTTGGCTATGTTTCAGAAAATTAGGAATATGGAACCAGAATATTCCCTTATATATTTTCTTTTGGGATTTAGGCGAAACCTCGCACCCCAAAAAAATGTTGATACACATAGATCCATAGGAACATACATATAGACATACATACATACACATACCTATACATACATAGTTTGGGGGTGCACATCAGTTAGGAATTTTTGTTAGGAATTTTGTTTGTATAGCAAAAAATTGTAGAAGGATGATTAAAGATTTGTAGTTAATGTTTGATTTATAGCCAGATTTGGCTAAATCTTCCTAGGGATGATAGCCACTTTTTCTACATCTTCCTCTGGACGCCACTTTGACTACACACAATGTAAACCAATATAGAATTACCTTCATTTTAAAATTTACAAAATCTCATTTCTGGCCATTGAGAAACTCCGAAATCAAAATCACTTAATTTTCGAATTTTCGAATTTTTAATTTCTCATTTTGGCTACCTTATAAAATTTCGCCAATAAATTTTTTAAAAAAGGCTCTCGCACAAAGAAAGATGGCAGCAGTCGACTGGAGAGAAGAAGATTCCAACGGCCTAGATGCTGGTGGTGAAAGAAAATGGACGGTTAAGCGACGAGCGTTCCAGAACCACCAGCGTTTGGATAGCGTCTTTTGTTTTCTTTCTCGCAATTCCGCTCTTCCCTTTTGTTGTTGTTGTTGTTGTTTCTCCCGCAACTCCGCTGCTTCCTCTTCTTCTTCTTCTTGTTCCGCAGAAAAGCATAAGCAGCAATGGCGGCCCTGACGAGCGTCGCAGCTTCGCTCACCCTGAACACCAAGGTAACAACAACAACAAACAAAAAAAGCAACTTCACTTTCACTACAAAGTGGCAAGGGGATTTGTTTGGTACCTACATTAGAGAGAGAATCACAGAGCATCATCTGTCTGTCTTTCTTTCTTTCCTGCAAGACTTCTTCAAGACTTCGTGCAAGAAAGACTCTCTCTGTGCTGCTGCTGCTGCTGCTGTCATTGTCGTCGTCTGCAGCCTGCTTCCCTTTAAAAACTGGATTCTGGGATGTGTCTGGGGGTTCCAGGATTCTGTCACTAGGCCCTAGATGTGTGGGGATTATGAGGTCTCGCTTTTGCCATGCTCTTTGCGCGAGATGGAATTTTTATGTGAAACTAACTGTCCATCGCTAGTGGCTGAGTTTGGTGGACGTTGTCAAGGAGGCCACAGAGAGACACACAGAGAATTTTACTTGTAGGAGTTGGAAACTGCTGCATTGGAAATTATATTGCTGTTGTACAAGCAGAGAGTCATTGCCTGATTCAAAAATCCAGAAGCTATGCTGCGCAATTCTATACTTTCTAAGCTTCTTTGGGACAAGAATCCCCCCCCCTACCCTTGCCCAGCTTCCCAAAGAATTCATTTATGTTTTCATAGGGGGAATGCTCTTCTTCTTCACAAAGATGTTCATGTTTGTGAAACAAACAGAAACTTGCGGAATTCATTCATTTTTATGTTTGAGTGGATGTTGTCCTGCCAACTGTATGTGTTCCAAATTTATTTAGGGGTCTTGTTGAGAACATTTGTTTTTTGGTGCATATTCGTTTTTTGTGGCAGATTTCATCATGCCACAATGGGATGATGTTTGGAGCATCAACTCAAGCATTGACCTTCGCACCACTAAAGGCCCATATGGTGAAGAGAAAGCAGCAGGTTGGAGGGCAGACAGTGTGCCAGGCTGCAGTGGCTGCTGATCGTGTACCAGACATGGGGAAGCGCAATTTGATGAACTTGCTGCTCCTGGGAGCCATCAGCCTTCCATCTGCTGGTCTTATTGGTCCCTATTTATATTTCTTTGTCCCTCCCAGGTACATACCTTCTCCTTTACACTTATGTGCTTGGATCTCATTTTTTGACATTTGCAGGTAGTGTTTGAAATGATAGTCCATAGATCTGATTCTTCTTTTTGGGGGGAATGATAGCACTGGAGGTGAGGGTGCGGGTGTGGTTGCAAAAGATGCTTTGGGCAATGATATTACTGTAAAAGGGTGGCTCCAAACACATCCTCCTGGTGACCGCACACTGGCCCAGGGACTCAAGGTAAAGGAACTCTTGTCATGTGCAATATGAATGCTTGTGTGAGAGAAAATCACCAACAACACTGGCTGATTATTAGGAGTACAGTTTAAGCTAGCATTCAAGCTGGTGCATGGGGGAGTTTCAAAAGTCATGCAAGTGAAGAAGAAGTGTCATAAGGAAAGCCTCATTCAAAGTATGTCAATTTTCTTCTTTTCAGCTTTGAGTCGCAACAACATTTCCTTGTTCAGCTTTTCCTCGGATCACATCAATTGGAAGTCTTGTGACTGACCATATGTTGTGTGGGTGGTTTGGGTATATAGGGTGACCCAACTTATCTGGTAGTAGAGAATGATGGACAGCTTGCAACGTATGGTGTGAATGCTGTCTGTACACATTTGGGCTGTGTGGTGCCGTTTAATAAAGCAGAGAACAAGTTCATCTGCCCATGCCATGGTTCCCAGTACAGTAACCAGGGGCGTGTGGTTCGTGGTCCTGCTCCCTTGGTACTTACTCTCTCCCCATGTTATCCCCTATGGTGTTGCTTATGGATTTTGAAACTGTATACAGACACAATTAGGTTAGTCACTTGAATGTTCCCACCTTTGATTTTCAGAATTTGATGGCATGTGAAGTGGTCAGGAATGTGCAACCAAGAACCCTACAGAGTAGTATTGCATTTGCAGTGGTGCAGAGATCTCAATGGGATGATGTATTTTGTGCTGTGTTGCACAATCTGATGTTCTTTCACTTTTGTATTGGTTTAGAGATTTCTCAATGAGAGATGTAACATGTGTGCTTTCTGTTTTTGCAGTCATTGGCTTTGGCCCATGTAGATGTTGCAGACGGCAAAGTGTTGTTCTCGCCATGGTCAGAAACTGACTTCAGGACAGGAGAGGACCCATGGTGGTCATGAGCACATACCTCTTTTTCCCTTATAAACTCAAAATTACTATTTGTCGACGTGTTTATTTGCACAGCAACTTGGGCTTGGACAGTGATGATGTACAGTGAGATAAACTGTTTACTGAATGACAAATCTTACTGAACTGTTCTTTGATCTCCCTTTGCTCTTCTCATGACCTAAACTGGAAACATGATAAGTGGGTTCAAATTCCTTCCTTTGGGAAAGTGTTTCATTGACATTTTGTGTGTTGGAAGAATTTCAAAAGAAACCTTGTGGCAGACTTCTGAAAGGAAATGAAATATTGTTCCCCCTTTTTTTATGGACAAAAAATACAACTGAGTGGTCTTTTGGTTTCAAGATAAATTACAAAAGCCCATAAGTGGCCTCTCCATATGACATTCTTCCAGATCTCTTGAATGTCAGGTTTAGCAATTTTGTTTATTACTCTCCTCCAAATCTGGACTATTTTACTCATCTGCTATCGCACACTGAGAGGTAGTCATTAGGTTTTTAAAAACCTAAAATAGTCATCCAGTTGTGGGACAGAAATGGTGAGATGGCACCTTTCATGGCCAGGGATGGGTCAGCACAAAAGAAATCCAGGATTGGGTGAGTCATATCTGAGCTTACCAATGAGCAAATTTTGTTCACTGGGCGGCGCCCAGAAAACAGAATTCTGAATCTGGCGTCAATAGGGTTCAGGGTTTAGGGTTTAGGCTAACTATATATTTACGGGCGGGGGATTTCTGGTGACGTTGAATAGGGGTTTAGGACGTCTGAGGAGTTCAGGACCGAGAGTACATTCAAATAAAATCTTCGGAACAGATTGTGAACGTGAAGAGTTCGTGCTGGAATAGCTCAGTTGGTTAGAGCGTGTGGCTGTTAACCACAAGGTCGGAGGTTCAAGCCCTCCTTCTAGCGTTGTTTTTTCTACCTTATTTGTCCTTTTAAAAATTTTATTTTTTGTTCATCCACTATCCAACTCTTTCATGTCGTAACAGAGTTCATCTGTTTAGAGTTTAGGGTGCAGACCAGTGTTAGGCGGGTATTTGATTTTTCTCATAACTGTTGGGTCCAGGTTTTCTAAAATCAAAATTTCAAAGAACCATGAGCAGATGGGTATTTTAAAAATGGATAAACAGACAGACCATCCCTTCTGGGTGTTTGGAAATTGAAGACGGGTATGAACCGTGGGGCAGGTGTTTGTTTAATTGGATGATGGCATTGGCAATTATATGCTTAAGCTATACACACAGACTGGTATGCAGTGTTGGTGAGAGCATGTCATGTTTTGGTGTTCTGGTGAGAGAACTTTCATATTTTGTGTTGTGGTGAGGAAGAGAATGAAACGCTCAGAAGAATCTTCTAAGTTGATCAGTTCTTCTGTAAACAAAAGTGTAAATAGGGTGTAAATATAGGGTGTGTTTCTCATAACATCAAAACCCTACAAAACTTTATTTATAAACACACAAGGAGAGTTTGAAGGATATCAAGTTAGCACAAACTGGATGTCAAAAACACTCCATCTCAACAAACAACCAACCGCTTGTAATAAGTTCAACATGGCAATGGGGTTTGTGTCCTGAAGGGGTTTATGAATTGAGAAATCTACATCACTTAATACTAGAGCAAGTAGCTTATTTCAAGTGAGTTTGCATTTCTTTTGTTGTGATTAATTGACAATGTGATTGGACATGCAATGATATTAAAGTGCGTTCATTCAAACTGGAAGTTATTTTGTGAATTGGAATGGCCATGTTTATAGGTCATCTAAAAGGTTGGGTTTAGAACCTCAATCTCAATATTGGTGTATTATGATAGTTGTGCCTTCTCTTCATTCAACTCAAATTTTTTGCCTTCGTTTCAATTTTTGATCATTCTACCTTGGTTGGAACTTCCTCCTATTTCCTCATCTGCTGGCCTTGTTCCAGGGAATGGGTCCTGATGGCTGATTCTGCCAGGCTTGCAGTCAGTCACTAGGGGTCCATTCCCTGGTGTAAATAGCAAGGGGAACATGTTTAAACTTCAAAGTCAATTTTACTCTTTTGAGTGACAGAGTTCCCTCTGACGGCTGAGGCAAAGAATTGCATTGCAGGGATGGCTGCACCAGAACCCCCTGCTAATGACATCACTTAAAATCATCACTTAAATTTGGACATGGTATGAACCAGTGTTGGGTGGTTTGCAAAATTTTGTGAGAATTGGCGGTTCTGGTTCTTACATCATGTCATGAGAACCTGATTGGTTTTCTAATATATGTTTTTTTTTGGCTGGTGGGAACCAACCAGGTTATCAAGATTTTTAATTTTTCCAAATTCATCCGGTTCTCGAATAGGGTGGTTCTTGCATATATAATAATAGTCAGTTTTCAAATTCAGTTCCCACAACTTGGTTCGTGAAGAGTTCGACAATTAAAATCTAATTTCATAATTAACTAATTCTATTTATTAATTAAAATAAAAATTTAAAATAAAAATTATTTTAAAATATGGAAACTTGTAAAATAAACTTATTCAAAATTTTACAACTCCACAACTTCATCCTTTCAAAAGCTTTTCAAACTCTTCTTCTAAATTAAGATCGGTCTCAATTAAATCTACTAATGTAGAAGGGGATTTACAACTTATTCTATTGGGTCAATTTTTGTTGACAAAGATCAATTTGCCCAAAAACTTTTATTGCAAATGACATTTCCTAAGAGTAGTAAGGATTCTAGCTAATGAAAATATTCTTTCTATTTCAATTTGAGATCCAACTATTTTTAAGATTTGTCTAGCACAAAAATCAATTGTAGGAAACATGTTCTCATGTTTTTCCCACCACTACAATGGGCACTTGATGTCTTTAACATTCACTTGATAATCTTAAAAATTAAAAGCTCTTTGTTGAACAATTTCATTGTTGGCTCACTTGTACTGGGTGTCATCTCAAAGATATCCAAACTCCTATCCTCTTCAACCCTTTGATCCACAACACCCTTTTTAGATTCAACCAATGGATCCAAATGATAATAACATTTTAAAAACATAGGAAACAAATATTAGCACATTATCAAAATAAACAACAAAACAAACGAATTAAAAAATTAGCACATTATCAAAACAAACAACAAAAAATGTTCATAAAAAAATTCAAAAACTAAAAAATTAAAAAAAAAAAAATCACCTTTGATGTTCGAAAACTTGGTGCCTGAGCTCCAACTTACACATGGGAGGGGAAGTACTATACCAACATGGGAAACAAGAATAATAGCAACGTGAAAAGAACACATCAAGAGCTATGTTAATAAGTACTTGAAAATTGACAATAATGTAAGGAGTGACAATTCTAAAAGAGCGAGGTAGTAACACAAGAAAAACAGAGGCAACAACATGATAAGAATGAAGCAACAACGCAAGAAAAACAAAGGTAGTAATGTAAGAAAAACAAGGTAGTAGCACAAGAAAAACAAAGGCAAGAACTTGAGAAAAATGAAATAACAAAGTGAGAAGAGCAAAGGTAATAGTGCGAGAAAAGTGAAGTAATAGCAGGAGAAGAATAAAGACAATAGTGCAAGAAAAGCGTAGTAGTAGTGCGAAAAGAGTAAACACAATAGTGCAAGAAAAGCATAGTAGTAGTGCGAAAAGAGTAAAGACAATAGTGCAAGAAAAACATGGTAGCAATGTGAGCAGAGTAGAGACAACAATGTGAAAAGAGTGAAGTAATAGCACGAGAAAAGTAGAAGCAATAATGCGAAAAGAACAATAAAAGTCATAATAATGTGAAAGGAGCATCGCATCAATGTTGAAAAAACAATGTAACAACACCAAAATAACGATGCAACAATGTGAAAAGAATGAGGCAACAACATGACAAAAACATAGGCATCAGTAATGCAAGAAGAATGAGATAGCAACACGAGAAGAGTGAAGTAACAAGCGAGAAAAGCATAGGTAGTAGTGTAAGAAGAGTAAGGTAGCAACACAAGAAGAACAAAAATAACTATAGCAACATGAGAGGAGCACGACAACAATGCCAAAGAGCACTGTAATAACATGCGAAAAATAACGCATGAATAAAAGAACAAAATCACGATGTGAAGCCAAACAAGAGAACAAAACAACCAATAAGAGAAATGCACTACAAGACTAAAAAAACATCATGGTGAGGTAAAATGCTTCATTTTTATAGAATAACTCTAACCTAAACAATGCCTCCGCCTCTTTTTAAATGGCTGTTGTTGTTTAGGAAACCTAAACCCTAAATTGATAGACTGAAAATTAGATAAAGGTTCTTTGAAATAACCTATCCAATTTTATTTTTTTTTAAATTAGGACTCATTCTCATGACCGATTCTCGTTCATGTGAAAATTGGAAGTTGATTCTCAATCCAGTTCTCACATGTAACTATGTCAACTAATTTTCATTACAAGAACTAGGTTAAAAACTAGGTTGAAAATTAGGTGGCGATTTGATATCCACCCAACATTGGTATGATCATGATTTCAAATTCAAAATCTTGCTTTTAATATTTAGACTCCAATCCTAGATTCACACCAAAGGAAAGTAAAGGTATTTTTGTTTCATCAAGCACTCTTTCGATTGGAGAGTGTTGCTCACACAATGGGTAGACAAAAAAAAATTACAATCAAATTAATGTAACCCTACATTGAACAATTTGGACTTAGGATGGAAAATTTAATGAAACCTAAATAATAGAGAGGATACTTTAATCTTTTGAAGTCAAGTAATCAATTTAACCTTCTTACTCCACCCTAACTTGAAGCCAAACCTTTAAAAATTAAAAATATTTATTCTTAACAATACTATATTTCAAAGCATTTACTCCTCTTTAACCCCAATGACAAATCACTTGTCAAATCATTTTTTCAATCAATTTTCTCCTTTTGTGTGAATGGGATAGAGTTAAGATTTTTTTTTTCTTCTTAGTCTATTCCCTTTACCACCTTAATATGAATCCAACTTTAAAAATCTCCTATTTGGAAAATGGGAGATCAATTCCTAAACATGTTCACTCTTGGAGCAATTACATAATTATGTTCACACTACTACCAACAACATAGGCCGCACTAACTATTATTATTGTTAATATTTCATTGATTGGGGTTCATATTATATAGTATTATTGTACTAATATGTAGAGGGTGTTGAGTAGGCTAGTGTGTAAGTGTGCAAAAAAAAATGTTATGACCAATGAACTTGTTGAATTTGGTGGTCTGAATCTGTTTTCTTAGTTAACATTTCAATGTGTGGTGACTATTTATCATGAACAAGGTTCATGCATAGTACTTGTGGATTTTTTTTTTTTAATGAAATAATGGCACATGGCACTATGAGATTTTAGCTTGTATTTTGGCTTCTCAAGCCTACCTCCACTCAAAATAAGTTGAGAATATTGACCTCTAGTGTGGCCATGTAATTTAAATTTCCAAATGTTGTAAGGAGTAGGCCATTTGCCTACTACATAAAGAATGAAATAAAAGAAAATTCAACCAACATCCACCAAATATGGGCAAAGTTGTTTGCCAGAATATGCACAGAATGGTTAAGGAGACTTGAAAAAGGGAAATTTTAATTTCATGTCTAGTCCACACAAAAAGGCTATACACTTGGAATTTAAAAAACTTCAAAATACATACAACAAATGATGTCATGGTGTTTTGCATAAAAGGCGAAGACCTAATATTCACAATGAGTCACTTAAAGTCGCTCATTGCAAAAGAAAAGAAAAAAACATGAAACTTTAATATGCATGCCACAATTTACTAATAGAAGCACTAATAAGTATTGAGTGGTTCATGCTATATAGCAAAGATTTCATTAGAAAAGGTCATGGCTGAAACTCCATTTCACTTCTGCTGAAGAAAACAAAAAACAGGATTAAAAAGCTGACTCAAGTTTTTTTTTGGGAACAAAAAAAAAAAGAAAACCATTGAACAAATTATGAAGGTAAAAACAAGTGAAGAATATTGAACTCTGGTGCATCTTAATTTAGAGTTCCAAGTGTTACATGCAGCCATCTACCTACATAAATAATGAGATAATAAAAAATCAACCACTATGAACCAAATTATGTGTTCTACTTGCTTCAGGCCCACCTTATTGTAGGAGTCAGGGCCTAAAAATCTTGGGCCCAACTTTGAGCATTTTTGGCTTGTTGTTTGGCCCCAAGGGTTGCAAATTGGCCTCACAATTTCCATGGTGTCCTTTTTCCAGCCTTGGGGCCCAATACAAGCCCATAAAGTTCAGCATTGAGTACTTACTTGGGGCAGATTGAAAAGATTTTTTCTAGTTTAGCCTTGACTCCTAGTGTAAAGCTCTTGGGGCTGATTTCCACTTTTCCACCAATAGGAATGCTTGATTTGGGTTGAACATCGGCCCTGACTCCTAGTGTAAAGTGCACCTCAATCCAGCTTCAATGGTGGAAAATTTTGGACCCATAGTTAATAGATGTGAACTAGTAGGTTACTTGGTTCTTAAAACAAAATCAATGTGATTTCATTGAAATCTTTTACTAATAGCATTGTATACCTATGGTATTAGTAAAACTGTGGCTATAAGACTATTGCCAAGAAAGGGAAAAAGTTTACACATTAATTAATAACAATTCATTGCCAGAGAATTTTGTGATATAATTAATCATTCTACAATGTAAGAAAGTTCAAATTTGTTAAGGTGTATAAAAATCATGACACAACACCTTTTGTCTGTATGGTTTATTTAATTTTTTTAAATATATAAGAATATATTTATGAATGATTATGATAAAATCTAAAATTATAAACCGTTTAAAATATGATACTTATGAAATATTTGACGTTTTTTTAACTCATTGATTTTAATAAAATCAAAATATTTTCAAAAAAAAGAAAAAGACTCTAGTCAAAATTAACTAAGTCCTTCTCAATCTGGGCTGTAGGTACACCTTCACAAAAAAAATTCATCCAAGAGGGAAAACTGCACAAAAGATGCATGAATGAAATTAGGTTCAAAACCATTTATTTGTTACTAAACATGATTCTATATTAGGTGCATGCATTTGTTATAAGTGCTATTGGCCCTCTTGTATGACTTTTTCATTGCAATTGTTTAATAACGCTAAAAGGAAACTTGAGTAGTCAGCTAAGAAAGATCTATGCTGGAAGGCCATGCCATGGTGAGTAGAGATGGGCTTCCTCAAAGTAAGGCCAGAACCACATGAGCGGCAGGAGCTGCCTTTGTGAGCACCCACATGATAGTAGTAGAGATAGTGAGGTGTTTGTTTAGTTGGAACCGAGGTGAAGGAAAGCCGCGTTTGTAGGATTTTTTTTGGGGGTCTTCACTTCACTTTTGCCGCAAGCTTTCATTGTCTTTTGTGATGAGGCATTTTAAATAAATCTCTTATCTGATGATGTTGATAGTGCTTTTCTTATGTGACCCCACCAATTTATCGGTTTTCTTCCTTGAAGTGATTACTGGTTGTGTGGCCATATATTAAGATTAGTGCAAAACCCGGTGGACCAATGAAGATTTGGGATTTCACAGGCAAAGTTCTGATCCATGTCACTGACTACCGCTTCCGGTAGCGTGGTATGACCCTAAGAAAATCTAACAATAGCATTCGTGCAGTTAGGACCAGCTACTTCACTATTGACAGACTTGTGTAATATCAGTTTTGATCAATGAATCAGCTTTGGTTCGAACGGACTCGCATAAATAAATTGCAAATCGATATGACCACTTGTCATGTGATTGAGCTTCAGACCCACCGCAAGGACCCGGCTGAACATTGAAAAATCGAGTCTCCTATACATGTGCCATGCACATTCACGTCGGTAAGCTACAAATACAAGCATGTGATTGACCTTGACATCCACCGAAAGGACCCCGGTGTTGAAAAATTGAGTCTCCTGTACATGTGCCGCGCACATCCACGTAGGTAAACCACAAGTCGAGAAGTCACAAATTCATGCCACTAGTGTTGGCACTCATCAACCGCCGTCAAGTCATCTCAGGCTCAACCAACACGAACTGACTGCCAGCATGAACAACTCATAATCCAAACAAGCAACCTCATCGTCGAGTCACTCCAGGCTCAACCAATTAGAGGAACTTGATCACTGCCAGCAACAATTCATGATCCGAACAAGCAACAGCGCCGTCTATTGATAATACCGCTTCGGCCGTGGACGGACTATAAGAGAGCAGACTGATCGAGAGCAGTCTTCTAACTTGATAAGATCCTTGAAAGATCGAGACATCATACAGTACGAACCCTGCACAGTAACATGATGGCGCCAACTTCCACCCTCTCGCTTCTCCTGCTCACCACTCTCATCCTCACTGATCTCTCGACGCTCGCAGTCGCTGACGATAACTCGCAGGCATACCTCGACCCGCACAACGCCGCTCGGGCCGATGTGGGTGTCGCGCCACTCGTATGGAACACCACTCTCGAGAATTACGCTCTTACTTATTCCTGGAGCCAGATATACCAGTGCACATCCTTGACGCACTCTGATGGGCCGTATGGAGAGAATCTGTACTATGGATACGGGGACGCGAGCTGGACTTCGCCTGAAGCCGCAATGGATTCATGGGTGGGTGAAAAAATCTACTATGATGAACCGACCAACACTTGTTCGGCGCCGGAAGGCCAGACGTGTTTACACTACACGCAGGTGGTATGGTCGTCGACGACGGACCTGGGTTGCGCTCCGGTTCCGTGTGAGGATGGTTCAACATTCATCAAGTGCAGCTACTACCCGCGTGGAAACTGGGACGGAGAACGACCCTATTGACCATCGGCATCAACATACCGTTATCGTCAATTGTCGGTATAGTGCATAATTTGTTGAATCATGAATCCTGGAGTCTACTAAGTCCATATAATATACTCCATAGACTGGAAGTGGTAGCAAGATTGCTTGGTACTTAATTTGTTGAATCTTGAATCCTGGAATACGCTGAGACCATATAAGATACTACATAGACTGGAAGTGGTAGCAGGATTGCTTGGTGCTTAATTTGTTGAATCATGAATCCTGGAATCTACTGAGTCCAGTTAAGATACTACATAGACTGGAAGTGGTAGCAAGATTGCTTGGTGGGAAGGTCATGGACGTCCAAGGTCCTGCAAAAACTAATAAATAACATGAACGCTTGAAATAAGCTGGAGCTCTAATTTTGACTAGGCTCGAATGGATTGATTCACGGGTGTAGAATATGATCAGCGTGCTATAATAACTTCAGTTGGGAGTCTTTTGTCTTTCATGCATCGTGTTTAAACCCCTGGAGCTCCATCATGTAAATTCACCACGGTTTCATTCATGTGGGCATTATAATAAATGCTATTATGGTTTGTCGTGTTGAGCACATTTTGTAGCGTAGCTTTACAAAGGCTATGCGTTTTTTAGCAATAAAATAGCGTCAAATCAACAGATAAGTTACATCTTTTTGCTTGAGGTATGTATGTATGCATTTTGGAGGAGTCAAATTTATGAAGAAAATCATAAATTATAGACACCCCCAAAGTGCCAACAATTTTACAATGTTTTGAGTTTGATGATCTAAGCTTATTAATATTGGAATATTTTCTCCTATGTTTCTATTAGGTTAAAGCCATAATTAGATGTCCCAAATGTCATTTTATAAGTAGTCCATAGAGCTCCAAATGCACATCAGTTCAAGTGAATGTATGTTAACCAGCTGCTGTAAGTCACTATTGCAGCAGAAATGCTCAATCCTAAATCCGCGTCAGCAGTTATTTATAAAAGACTGGACCTCCTAGCTGTTGGGAGCGTGCAGCTGGAACGCAAATTGTCCAGTGTGATGCTATTTGGAGGGGGGTGGGGGGAAGAGGAGCTGAAAGCGTTTCTGGTGGACATCTCCTTTTAGTAAGAGCCTGGAGTAAGAGCATCTCCACCCCACACCGGCAAACATCCCTTTTCATTAAATCTTGCAGCAAGATAGCGCAAGTCCTGCTGCTCTCCGGTATTAATGGTCCATTTTGCAATGGTCATTTCAACCCCTTTTAAAAGCTACTATGGATTTAGACAGTGACTATTACTCGTCGAGATGTAAAGACGTAAATGGTCTTTGAGTTAAAGGGACTTTTATGACATTTGTGGGTGTGCACAGTTATCATTAAATGGTATTTTCTTGTAAAATAAAGGAGTTGTTAACTGTTTTGGCGTGGAGACGCTCTAAGGCACCATTTGCTGCTGGTTTTCAAATTTGCGAGATCATTGCAGGTAGAGAATTGGGCCATAGAAAACCATGTAGAATTTTGACTGACACTGGAAAGCGGTGATTTGTAACACACAATTGTGCATTTGTGCTACAAAACAATTTTTTTTAAAAACCAGATTAAAAATTGCAGAAGAAGAAACCTGACTAAAAAATCTCACAAAAATAATTGCAGCCAAAGAGTGAAGAAGAAAGAACCTGACAAAAGAATCTCAACCAAAACTATTGCAGTCGAAGATTGGAGAAAAGAAAGAACCTAACAAAAGAATCTCAACAAATTGCAGCCAAAATTTCGAGAAGAAAAAGAACCTGACAAAAGATTTCACCAGACACCCCGCCCCCAAAAAAGAACTTTTCAGAGTTGACAAGAATTATTGTAAAATTCTTTTGTCAGGTTCAGACAATTGTTCTAACACCGCCATCGAACTTTTGAGGGGTTGTCAGAAAAAGGGTTCATTAGTTTCCTGTATGTTCCCAATATGTTCCCCCATCAGGTTCCCAAAATGTTCCTCAAGTTCCCAATAACTCCTCATTTGTTATCCCAGATCATTTGATCATGGTTTATTGGGTGGTGTCAATTTGTTTTCTTAGTTATCTCGAATGAACTAACTATTTACAACAAACAAGGTTCATTCATGCATAGTACTTGCGCATTTATTTTTTTCGCATTGCCTAACAAGGCAAGGATATTGTGTTTAGATTCATTATAGAGTACAGTAGCTTAAGGGATTTTGGCCCCTAGGTAATATGTCTATTTTTGTATGAGGATTTTTGATAGATGATATTTTGGCTTGTGTTGAAACTTGAGATTAGTTATAGAGTTATAATATCTTGAAGGATTTTGGTATCTTTTAGAGGATTTTTTGAAGATTATATTTTTGTGTGGTGAAATATTTGAGTTTTCATAATTCTTCTTTTGCCATAATATACTTTTTGATGTAAATGGCTAGGCCGCAGTGTGACACAGCCCTTGTTTAGTGAAGTCATGCCACATGGCACTATGAGATTTTAACTTGTATTTTGGCCTATTTGAGCCAATATGAGCAAATTTGCTTGTCGACATCTGCATAAAATGGCTAAGGAAAGTTCTTCAAAAGGGAAATTTTAATTTCATGTCTAGTCCACACAAAAAGGCTATACACTTGGTATTCAAAAAACTTCAAAAAATACAACAAATGATGTTATGCTGTTTTGTATAAAAGGCTAAGACTAATATTCACAAAATTTACAATGAGTCACATAATGTGGCCCATTGCAGAAAAAGAAAAACAATTGAAATTTTCATATGCATGCCACAATTTACCTATTAACAGAAGCAACAATAAGTATTCAGTTGTTCATGCTATATAGCAAATATTTCATTAGCAAAGGCCATGGCAAAAACTCAATTTCACTTCTGATGAAGAAAAAAACAGGATTGAAAAACTGACTCAATTTTTTTCTTGGGAAACAAAAATAACCAATGACCAAATTATGAAGGTAAAAACGTCTGGTTCATTGTAATTTGGAGTTCCAAGTGTCATATGCAGTAGGCCATCTGCCTCCATAATTAATGAAATAACATAAAAATCAACCACCTTGAACCAAATTATTTGTTAATATCTAAATAATTTATATTATTTTACTTGCTTCAACCTCTTCAATGGTGGAAAATTTTGACCCATAGTTAATAAATGTCAATTACTAGGTTATTAAAACAAATCCAATGTGATATCGTTAAAATCTTTTTACTATTACCTACGGTCTTAATAAAATGTGGCTGTAAGACTATGCCAAGGTCTCTTTCATTTTTTAATAAGGATTTAAATTTACAAATGAATTAATGTTACTTTTTTGGTATTTGTGGTGAATATAAAAACCAAAAAATTGTCTTAACATCTTGCAAGAGAAAACCCAAGAAAAACAATGAAAAAATGAAGGTATAGGTCAAGAATATTGAGTTGTGTTGCAACTAAATTTCAGTCCCACATTTTCTATATGTGATGACCATCTTCTACTGGCTTGAAGGTTTTTTCAAACTGGACTTAGGAATGAAGGCTTATCTGAACCTGAATCAGATTATGGCCTTCACATTTTAAGGGCATCCAGGGTATGGTGTTGAAACAAAAACATATCTCCTACTTATTTCACTTACAGAAAATATGCCCTTTGGCCTTTAGTGACTAGTACTGTAAACACTTTTTGCTTTTGTTTTGGGTCACACCATTTTTTCCTTAGGCAATTTTAGAGCCACTGTGACCGGACAGGGGGTGATCGAACGGGGAACCTGTTTGTGGTTTTTGTAATGTGAAGGCCAATTTTGTTTTAAGGGTTTAAGAGTTAAGCCCGCCGAAAATTGGTTTAATGAAGGCGACGGGGTTTATGATTTTGGGGAGGTGAGGATGGCAACGGTGCATGGGAAGCTTGTGCAGGAAGCTTGGAAATCAGAAAGGGAGTGGGGCTGGGTTCAAAAGGTTAGGGGGGTCAGAGAAGGGGGAGAGCTGGGGAGGAAATCTTTTGATTTTGCTGAATGTGTAGTAGTGCGAGAGATCGGAGCAGATAATGGTTGAAAATCAGAGATGCGTAGAGAAGGAGGGGGATCTGTTCTCCAGGATCTTCGTGGGTTGCTGAAATTTTCCGCTGCGCCAGTGACCAAGCGAAGTGGTTGTTCGTGTTTCCTTGAAAGCATTGTCTAAATGAGCAGTAGATGGGAAGAGGTCTGCTGATCTTAGTGGTATGAGGATCAGTCCATTGGGTAGCAATAGCGAGTCTTGGAGTCATGTTGCTTCATGTTGGAAGTCTCCCAACTTATGTGGATCTGAGAGTCTTCGAGTCGTGGGTGATCAGCAAATGCAGAGTATAGTAAGGTTGTGTTACTGCAATCTGTAGAGATCAGGGTCAGAGACTCCATGGACCCAGAGCATATTGAGAACTTTGATCTGACGGGTTCAACGTTGTAAGGTGTCTGATCTGGATGACAAATGTTGTAGCAAAGAAGTTTACATTTTGTCGTGTTACTTGCAAATAAAACTTCAGAGTTCAGGCTTTAGTGATCAGCTCTGCCGAATTTGTGTGAATGTGAACTGTGTCTATGAATGATCAGTGTGTGTGTAGGGTCTTGCACCCTCGCTTTTGGTATCAGGGCTGCTGATGGTATGTAAGTGTAAGCTGTGTACGTTGCAAAGATCAGTAGGCGTCTGCAGGCGAATTCTTGTACAAAGACAGGGAAGAGAAGAATAAAGCTTGTGGTCTGCTGCAGAAACTCATATTCCAAATGTGCATGGAACCAGCGAGTTGTTAGGATGTTTGTTTGGTATATCTCCCCTCTCGTTTTTGGTGACACCACCTCCTTCCACCAACGCAAGGGCAAAGGACCCATGAATGGTTCATTATGTCTTCTCATGGAATTAGCAAATGTTGTAGATGTTTAAGCTTGAATAGTGAACAATCATGCTTCCCTCTCACAGTGCCCACCAGTGATTTTTTTTCTGGCAATTTGTTGCCAGGAGGCAATTACTAAAAGTGCCTTATGACATGCACTTTGAGTTTTTCAGACTTTTCTATTTTAAAATCGTCTAAAAGCCCCCCCTCTATCCACTTGTTGTGGCCTTATCAACTCCAATCAATAACCCTAATCGCCTGTAGCTAGTGGTCGCTACTTTGTGCCATCGCCATTAGCATAGAACGCAAAGGTTGATATTGCCATGTTTACAAACCCCCCACCATTGGATGTGCCAATCCCATAGCCCAAAAAAGGATTGGATCGTCAATCTTACCGTTGAATAGAATGAAGATTGCCATACAACCACTCTTGATAAGACAACCATTGCCAATCCCCATTTTTCAACATACCTAAAATCACCAAGGGTGATCCATTGATCAATGTGATATGCATTGTTGGATGGGGTCGACCATCATTTGTACATGCTTTCATTTTTACCCCCACACTTAAAAGTTGTTTGTTGCCAAGGGTTTAGTGCTAAGGTTTATGTTCGTCATGTTTTGTGTGCGTAGATCCTTTTTTTGTTGTCTTCGTGGTGGCATTGGTTTAAGGTTAATTTAATTTGTTATTCATTGGCAACTTGACCATAATGAGGAGCTCCATGAACCACAGTTGCCGGTCTATTCCTTATTGTGTTTAATGGACATTTGAAGTTCGCATGAAATGGCTTATAATTAAGGAACATAAATCAAATTGCACTAGACAATGGACATACTTCAATGAGGTTTTACACTTCCTTTATCCTTTTTCATTTTGTCATGTTTGTTGTGTGTTTGTGTTGCATTGGGGTTGTGCAAACATTATAAGGTTTGTTAAAATGATGGCTCCTCCTTTTCAAGTGCCAAAACATTTTAAATTCAATTCTTTTTCGCCCCATGTTGGATCTAACTCTTGGCTACAATATTTTAATAGCATTCTAAGTTTTAGGTCAAATAGTAATCCTAATAGCAAGAAAGCTGGAAAAAAACCCATAGAACTTCTTGAACTTCTTGACGTACCTATTGATAAAAAAACCCATGAAATTTTATGAAAAATCTCGTGTGTTTTAGAATATGTGGGTTTGTCATTGTTTGTGGGCAGAATCGATCATTGGGGATGATGGATTGGTCTCTCAAGTTCGGTGCACTATATGTAGCAAGATTGAAGGAAAGCCAAAGCTATTGGCTCCCAAGCTTGATAGATTGCAAAAACATTATGGTCGTTGAAAGGCGATTGTACTTAATTGGGGTGTGGGTGTTGGGGAATGGTATTATTGTTAGGATTTTGCACATTGCAAGAATAAGAAGGCATTTGTTGGGCAAAATTTAGAATCTATCATGACCCTAGTACATTCAAAAATTCATTTGGGTGTTTGAAAAAAATTTATTTAGTTTGCCAGTATCCTACACATTCTCATGCATAGAAGGCCAATGTTGGAATATGAGTTGTTGAGGGAGTTTTTTTTGTGGTTGAAAATCAAGAACACCTCATTGAAGCATTGGTCAAATAGTAGTGGTTGGCAAATTGCAAACACTATGCATGATTTTATCCTCTAAAAGGCAATGTATGTTATTTCAAAGGTTAACTATGTTGTTGTTAGTGTAAATGAAGTTACCATAGTTAATGTTTAACAATGGATCAATATCCATGCATATGCAATGAAAAATTGCAAACATGTTCCAATTTTATTAACCCTTGAAAAGGTTGAGGTGGGAGCAACTTTAGGCAACATTTAGGCTATCATTTTGAATGCCATGGGCAAGTATGGGAGTCTTAGCAATGAAGCCATGGTCTCCAAGTGGAGTTGCCTTGGATGTGATGGTGATTATGTGTTTTAAGGTTTGAAATTGGGGTGATTACACAAACACAAGAGCAAACTACCCCTTATCTTATTGGTGTGCATTGTGTGGCATATTGAACCAATTTGGTTGTTTTGGTGTTGAGTAAATTGTCCTTGGTTGTGCACATTGAAAGTATGTTATAATCTTTGTATGTTTTTCTTTCTCATAGTCCAAAAAAAATGTTGGAGTTTGTGAACCTTGCTAGGATATTGGAGACTAAAGGCTTGAAGTTGTTACGGAACATTAAAGCCTATTGGATATCAATGTTTAGCCCATTGAAGCAACTGTTAGGGGAATACAAATCGTTGGTTGTCAAGATGTACATAGATGCACCAAAAAACAAAACTATTCAAAAAAATTTGGATTTTCTATGTGATTTAGAATTAGTCCTAGGTCCACCATGCATCCTTCCAATGTTGGAAGCAGTGCACACATTGATCAAGTATGCTCAAAGGTGGGATGTATTTATTTGTGAATTCCTTGATGTAATGAGATCAACAAAAGTTAAGTTATATCGACTTTATGTCAATCCTTTCTATAACCATGATGATTCCACTTTCAATGAATTCACAGTTGTATGTGAACATCATAATGAATTGTTACCATTCACAAAGGGCTTCACATGAACCCCTTATTGATTTGTATATACCGCCATTATATTTAGCATTCAACATTGTTGGCCAAAAATATGGTCTCCATCACCATGGAGGTTCTGTTGGTGTTTATGTTCATATGAATCTAATTTACAAAACTGCCATGTTTGAAACAATGAAGGATACATGTTCAGAGGTTGTTTCAAATTCGTATTTTAAGCTATTTCATAGGTTTCTTGACATAAAAATCATGGCAGCTCTTGGCATGGTGTACCCCCAATATTAATTACGTGAGGAAACATTTAAATTTTTTTTCCCACATCTGGATCAAATTAAATCTGGATTCAAGGCAACTTGATGTGCAAACTTTTCATTTCAAATTCATCGTGAGTCATAATGTTGAAGTAATGATGTGTGAATCAATAGATATGAACCCTATTACTCAAATGTGGTTGAAGATGGGTGCAGTCACAATCACATGAACCAAAAGCACATTAAACAATTGTCAAAATTCAATAAAAATTATAATATTATTAGATATATTTTTGTGATGCCATTTTAATATCATGTTAATCATGGAAAGTTATGCTAAATTATTAATATAAGTGTTGAAGAATTCAAAATAAAAACTCAAAAAAAACTATTTTGAATTTGATTTTAATAAAAGACCTTTGAATTTGAACAACAGTTGCATCAAAAACAATCAATTTTATAAATTACTAAGTTAAAAACTCTCTTTATAAAAAAAAATTGATAAAAAAAAATTGAGATGATATAAATTGATTATCCACATTAAAAATGCACTCACAATTTGGAAGTTATGAAATTTAAAAGTTACATTCTTATTGGTGGAAAAGTTGAAATCAGCCCCAAGGACTTTACGTTACAAGTCAAGGCTAAACTAGAAAAAATCTTTTCAATCTGCCCCAAGTTACTAATAAATGCTGAACTTTATGAGCTTGTATTGGCCCCAAGGCTGGAAAAAGGATACCATCGAATTTGGGAGTTTATTTTCCACTTGCAACCCTTGGGGCCAATGTTCCAGCATTTATTAATATCCTGACATCAATGTTCTAGCATTTACATATTAGTAACCTGGGGCCAAACAACAACAAGCCAAAAATGCTCAAAGTTGGCCCCAAGTTTTTTTTTGCCCTGACTCCTAGTGTAAAGGGGGCCTTATTGTGTTTCATATTAGTCGGTTCGAGGGTAGGTGCCCTCACACTTTTTTCTCTTTTGGTTTTCTTTTGAAGGGGCCATATTGACTGGCCCATCACCAATGTCTTTGGAACATAGGGCACTCCCCCAATAGAAGCACGGCCTCAAATTAAGGCCAGAACCACATGACCTTATGGTCAGGTGTGGTCACAACTGCACGAAAGCTGATTCACGGAGATAATTGGGGCTACCTTTGTAACTACCACATGAGATGGTGTTTGTAGGAAAGCGGCGTTTCTAGGATTTTTCTCGTTTGTCCTCACCTTTGCCGCAAGCTTCCATTCACTTTTGTGATAAGATGGAGGAAAGCCGCCGTTTGTACGATTTGTTTTTTGGTCCTCGCTTCTTCACCACTTTCCCGCAAGCTTCCATTCATTTTTGTGCGGTGGAGGCTAGGACAGCCGCGTTTGTAGGATTTGTTTTTCTTGTCCTCACTTCACCTTTGCCTCAAGCTTCCATTCTTTTTTCTTTTTTTTGTGTGATGAGGCATTTTAAATAGATTTCTTATCTGATGTTGATAATACTTTTCTTGTGTGACCCCGTGACCAATTTATCAGTTTTCTTCCTTGAGGTAACTGTCGGTTGTGTGGCTATTAATAAGAATAGTGCAAAAAAAACCAGTGGACCAATGAAGGTTTGTGATTTCACAGGGAAAGTTCTGATCCATGCCTCTCACTCCCGCTGCCGGTAGTGTGGTATGGCCCTAAGAAAATCTAACAAGAACATTCATGAAGTTACAACATACTTCACTCTTGACAGACTTGTGTAATATCAGCTTCGATCAATGGACCCGCTGTAGTTCGAAAGGAATCGCGTAAATAAATTACAAATCGATATGAACAATCGCCATGTGTTGAGCTTGAGATCCACCGAAAGGTACCCGGCTGGACATTGAAAGCGCCAATCAAATATTTTCTGTCTCCTCTACATTTGCCTGCACATTCACGTCGGTAAGCCACAAATTCAAACATGTGATTGACCTTGAGATCCACCAAAAGTACCTGGCGATCGGAAAACCGAGTCTAATGTACACATGTGCCGCGCACATTCACGTCGGTAATTTAACCACAAGTCGGGAAGTGACAAATTCAAGCGAGTATTGTGGACTCGTCAATATCAGTCAACTCGTCCCAGGAGCAAAACAATTAGACGAACTTGACTGCCAGCATGAACAACTTATGGTCCAAACAAGCAACCTCATCGTCGATCATTCCAGGTTCAACCAATTCGACGAACATGATCAATGCCAGCAACAACTCATGATCCGAACAAGCAACAGCGCCGGTTATTGATAATACCTCTTCGGCCATGGACTATTATTAGAGAGCAGATTGATCTTGAACAGTCTTCAAATTGATAGGATCCTTGAAAGATCGATACAGTACGAACCCTGCACACCAACATCATGGCGCCAACTTCCACCTTCTCGCTCCTCCTGCTCATCACTCTCGTTCTCACTGATCTCTCGACTCTCACAGTCGCCGACGATAACTCGCAGGCATTACTCGACCCGCACAACGCCGCTCGGGCCGATGTGGGCGTCGCGCCACTCGTATGGAACACCACCCTGGAAAATTACGCTCTTACTTATTCCTCGAGCCAGATATACCAGTCCTTGACGCACCCTGGTGGCCGTATGGGGAGAATCTGTACGATGGGTCGGGGACGCGAGCTGGACTTCGCCTGAAGCCGCAATGGATTCATGGGTGAGTGAGAAAATCTACTATGATGAACCGACCAACACTTGTTCGGCGCCGGAAGGCGAGACGTGTTTACACTACACGCAGGTGGTGTGGTCGTCGACGGATCTGGGTTGCGCTTCGGTTCCGTGTGAGGATGGTTCAACATTCATCATGTGCAGCTACTACCCACCTGGAAACTGGGACGGAGAACGACCCTATTGACCATCGGCATCAACATACCATTATCGTCAATTGTCGGTATAGTGCTTAATTGTCGAATCATGAATCCTGGTATCTACTGAGTCCATATAAGATACTACATAGGCTGGAAGTGGTAGCAAGATTGCTTGGTACTTAATTTGTTGAATCTTGAATCCTGGAATCTTCTGAGTCCATATAAGATACTATATAGACTGGAAGTGGTAGCAGGATTGCTTGGTGCTTAATTTGTTGAATCATAAATCCTGGAATCTACTGAGTCCATGTAAGATACTACATAGACTGGAAGTGGTAGCAAGATTGCTTGGTGGGAAGGTCATGATCGTCCAAGGTCCTGCAAAAACTAATAATCACATCAACGCTTGAAATAAGCTGGAGCTCTAATTTTGACTAGGCTCAAATGGATTGACGGGTATAGAATATGATCAGCGTGCTATAATAACTTCAGTTGTGAGTCTTTTGTTTTGGGGCGGAATCCTATGCCTCATGTTTACGCCCCTAGGGCTGCATCATGTAAATTCATCACGGTTTCATGCGGGCATGATGATAAATACTAGTATGGTTTGTCCCGTTGAGCACGTATTGTACCCTGACTTTACAAAGTGTATGCATTTTTTAGCAATAAAATAGCGTCAAATCAACAGATGAGTTACATCTTTCTGCTTGAGCTACGTATGTATGCATTTTGGAGGAGTAAAATTTATGAAGAAAATCATAAATTATAGACACCCCCGAAGTGCCAAGAATTTTACAATGTTTTGAGTTTGATGATCTAAACTTATTAATAGTTGATCTATTTCTTATATGTCTTCTGGTTTCTGAAATTGTGGATTTTTCTTTTGTGATTTTCTGAATTTGCGAATTTTTTTACCATGAGTTTTTTTCTGGTGTTTTTCTTGATTTTCTTTCCTCATATCTGAATTTCTGATTTTTCATCTTTCATGATGGATAACACTCGTGAATCTCAGCATCCTTGTGTGATCTCAGTTTCAACATGCAATAGAAGTTCCATCTTATTTTCCTCATTATTTAGAATTCCATAATGATTTACATTGGAATGGTGTAACCTTCTTTAGCCTAAAGTCTGAAATCCAAACTTGCCTTGACATTTAGGATTTTTGTTGAATTTTCAGTGACAAAAACTACTCCAAATTCAGTATCTCGGGGTTTATGTATAAGACTACAGTTGGGTCCTCCCTCACCAGTGATGCCACTTGAAGTTGCATCCTGAGGACCTTTGATGGCATGCAATAAACTTGCTCTCCCTCTCCAAGTGTAAGTTGTTCCTTTGTACATTCATCATCCTTGCCTTTGATGTAGCAAGCACGAATTTTTTGTTCCCCCCTCCTTGTTCAGATAGATCATTTTATTAGACATTAGGGGGGCTCGAGGTTCACTTATTTCGTTCAGACAATCGATTATTTAAAGTCCGATTATCGTCCTGATTATGTAATCGTCCAGGGTGAAGGTCCGAACACCCCACAATGGCGGAAGAATCCCACAAACCCAAAAAAAATTCCAGCTCCACCCGCAAAACCATCTAAATTCAGATACTTTTGCTGCAGCTCAAACTTTCTATGTGCTTTGCAGACAATTAGGGTTCGTAAATGGTACAGTGTGGGAGAAAATTTCCTTTGATGGGTTGACTCGTTTTTGAGGAATTCTTGAAGGTATTTGTCGTCGCCGAAGAATTCCACAAACCCCAATTCTTTCCAGCTCCACCCACAAAAAACCATCTCAATTCAGATCCTTTTGCTGCAGCTCAAGCTTTCTAAGTGCGTTGCAGGCAATTAGGGTTTGTATGGTACAGTGAGGAAAGGCGAGGAGGAGGAGGAGGAGGAGCGTGCTGAGAGTTCTGGACTTCGACAACTAGCCACCATCATGCACACAATCAATAATCTAGTAAGCAAAGAATACGCCATGTGTTCTTTTTAGGGTTTTTCATGACTTCTTCTTCTTCCTCCTCTTCCTCTTGCTGCTCTCTGAGGTTTTCCCAGTAGTCTTTGTCTCTTACTGATAGAAGAAGCCATGGGGGCGAAAAAACTCTTACTTAGGTTGCAGGAAGGAGCATGGCGCTCATGGTGCAATCCATGCTTCACCAAAGACGAAGAGGAAGCTTCTTGCAATGTTGGGTTTTCTTTCTTTCCTTCTTTCTTCACCCACTTCACCATCCAGTCCCCATGTCATAGGTTTTAGGAGCATTCATGCTGGTCTGCAAGTGTTGCAGGATTTTATTTTTTTTATTTGCATTTCTAGAGGACTGACAGCAAGAAATTTCTGTGTTTGGAATTTTGTGGTTTGTTTGTGACAATTGAGCAAGCAACTCAATAGATATACTCACTCTTAAGAAATCCATCTCTTACTGATGGATGGGGTTACAGTACTGCATCCTGGGGAGGTATGTAATGTATATTGCCTCCAGGGAAAAGCAAGCAGGTGTGACAAAAGTACGGAATTCAAGAGCATGGCAAGGGGTTGCTCTATCTATAATGACACCAGACATGGCGTCTTCTTATCCATTGTTATATTTGTGGTGCAGCATCCATAGGCGGAGGACATGTTTGTAACTATGCAAGTGAAGGTGTTGCCGGCTCTGTGGCAACAGCAGAGAGAATGTTGCCACCACAAACCAAAAGGTCTCTGGTTCCTGAGTCACCACCACCTTCTCCACAAAACCTCTTTCTACTCCATGATTTTGTTTACAACAGGTGCATGCCCACCCACTACTCAGCTGGCCCACCATTTCCTTACCTGCATCATCAGCAAATTGTTTAAGTTTTTTTCCATTCATTTTTCTGGTCTTTGTGCCACTTTTCTAGACACTAAATCACTTTCCTCTTTTTCCACCTTGGTCTTTATACTTCTCCATTTAGTTTGTTATATTCTTCTATGATCATCCATCCTCCCTCTGATTGATTTGCTCATTCCTGGAATTGGGTGCAAGCACAGTCAAAGGCTAGTTGTTTTGACTGGAGCTGGTGCAAGCACCGAGTGCGGCATTCCTGATTACAGAAGGTCTACTACTTGCTCTCTCTCTCTCTCTCTCAACTTTTTCTTTTCCCTCTTCATTAGAAACCTGAATGATCTGACAAGTTCTGCTTCATACAGTTCAAAAGAGACCAGAGCTATTGAAACAGAAACTATGAACCATTCTTACAGGGAAGGATATGTGGGGTCTGGAAGGAGGGTTTCAGTCCACATGGAGCTTACAGCAGTGGGTTCAAACCCATAACCCACCAGGTAAAAATAAAATCTCTTGGATGTATCTGACTGAATGTCTTGTGAGCATGTTTGTTATTCAGAGTGTTGCTCTTAAATGCTTGCCTGTTGAGAAACGCCCATGCATGCAGCAACTAGAGGTGCTGTGAATTGTGTTTTTTGACTGCTTTAGTATTGAAGATGATTAGCCTGAGCTCCACTAAACTTCACTGCTGGTAGAAAATTTGCACAGAGGTATGTGTTGTCTTGCATACCAAGGAGAATGATCCGTAGACGTGTTGCCAAGTTAACAGTTTTGGGTTGGCAGGATTTTGTGAGCTCGGAGGGAAGTCGCCGTCGGTATTGGGCTCGTAGTTATGCTGGCTGGAGACGTTTCATTGGAGCACAACCCGGCCCAACATACAATTCTCTTGCAAAGCTTGAGGCAAGGGGTTGGGTGATGGGCATGATTACTCAAAATGTTGATCGGTAGGTAGTCCCACCCATCTCCTTACTGGTGTGTTCAATGGACTTTCTTGTTATGGAGATTCTGTTACAGTTTTGTGCCGCATGCTGGTTTGATGGATGTTGAAGAGTGAAGACTAGTTCCAACTTTCAAGGCAATATCTGATTGGACTCCAATATGTGGGATATGTACCTGCTATGTAGCCTTCACTATCGAGCTGGTAGTAATCCCATTGAGCTTCATGGGACAACTCATCGCGTTATCTGTTTGGACTGTGGAGATCTAAGTGACCGATATGTGTTTCAAGATAGAGTAAAAGCCCTCAATCCAGAGGTATTGTTTTTACTTATGACCAATGTGGTGTATTTTTCTATTGTGTTCTTGTAAATTCAACCCTGGTTTTCTCTGCCCAGAAAAAAAAACTTCAGCAGATTTACAAGCTTGCTTGCATCTACAAGATATTTTGAGGTAGGTTTCTGTTGGGTATTATTTGGTATAGCATTTATGTATAACAACTGATCTAACCAAAGACTCTCCTGATTTTTGTGGAAATTACAGTGGGCAAGGGCTGTTGAGGTTTTGGAGAAGGGAGACGTAGGCTCAGATGCCAGCTTTGGCATGCAGCAACGGCCTGATGGTGACCTGGAAATTGATGACAAGTTTTTGCAGAAGGAGAATTTCAACATCCCTGCTTGTCAAAGATGCAGTGGTGTTCTAAAACCTGATGTAATGTGCTGCTTATTGTTCTTCCACTGATTCTTGCTCTGCCTTCATTTGATTATGTCAACATTTATGTGCAGTATGTCCAGCAGACTTGAGAATTGTGCAGCAGAATTTTGTGCATTAAGATCAGCAAATTGGTTTTGTGCAGGTTGTCTTTTTTGGTGACAACGTTCCCAAAGCACGGGTGGATTCTTGTTTGGCAATGATCCATGGAGCTGATTCTTTGTTGGTGGTGGGTTCGTCACTCATGACTATGTCTGCTTTTCGCCTCGTCAGGTATAAGACATTGGTGGCCTATGAATTTTTTGGGCATGTGTGAAATGGCTCCTCCTGCTTTATTGTGTTTTTCCTTTCTCTGTATTGTTTATTGTCAAGGTTAGTGGTTGTCTAACTTCTCTTGTATGTTTTTTTGAAGTTCAATTTTATGGTTGCAATCATTGTGTCAGGGCTGCACTTGAGAAGGGTGCACCTGTCGCTATTGTGAACATAGGCCCAACCCGAGCTGACGACATTGCTACATTGAAAATTGAAGCACAATCTGGAGAGGTAGTAAACCTTATTACCAATTACATGCATCTCACTGTTACAGGATTTATTGCATGGATAGACCTACCTTGTTTCCTTAATTGGTTTGAAGTTTAACCAATTTGTGGGTTGCAGAGTTGGAATTGAAGGTATGGCTTCTGACTTGGGTGAATGGTGGGTAACTTGTAGATACTGCCACGGGTACTTGACCTAGGCTCCTTCAACATTTCATCCTCATAGTTGAGATCTGCCTTTGCTCATGCATTTAGACAAAACACTGTCACTCCCAGTAGGTTGCTCAGAACATAAAAGTCTAGAGATAAAAAAGTCTAGTTAGAAAGGGAGAAACATAGGGAGAGAAGCCTGTGAATCTTCCCATGTTATATACTAAGACAACACTCAATTTTAAGTGTGCTTTACATAGCATGCCAGAAGAAAAGAATGATTTCTACTTGATGGGTGTTGCGAGAGAAGAATGATACTTTGTATCTAGAGATTCAACTTATTGCTGGAAGTGCAATTGGAATTAGACTGTACAATCAGCTTATTTTTAAAATTGAATTAGAACTTGAATTGGAGGTGTTGTCCTTTTTAAAACAGGTTTAGGTTCTCTTGATATATATACATATAAGTACACTTTCTTTTTCTTTCTTTTAAAGTAAAAGCATGAGCTTATTTTAGGCAATTAACTGACATAAGGTTGAAACACTAATATATTTTCATATGTTTCTTGAACCTTACAATATCAAAGCAAAATTTCCTGATTATTATTTTTTTTTTTTATCAAATGATTTCCACTTTCATTAACTTTAAAACATGAAATTTAATCTTCACTTATTGAAAACATCAATAAAATTTGTGTATCAATTACAACAAATATTTCATGAAGCGATATCAATGTGATAAAAAAGATTTAAATAAAATTAAACTTTTATTCAATGTGATGTGACCTTTTTGGATTCAAATATGTTTTGTTTTCACTTGGGAGGACAAAAACATTCAATTTCAACATGTGACAATTAAAAGGTGACGGTATGAAAAGGGTCCCAGTGTGAAATTGTCAAGTTCGGGACCATCCAATAAACTATGCAAAAACCAGCTCCCATGTCTTACCACTTGAATTTTTTATTTCCAAAAAATTACATACCTCCTTCTTACCTTTGTGCCTTTTAACACTCTTCATACATCAAACACATGTACCACATCATAAGGCAAAATGAACAAACCTTCATATCACTTCATTACATATGGTGAAATGGTCTAGGAGATGTCTGTGTGTGTAAAACCAAGGAACAACTATACATAAAGTGTTGAATAGTCCCTTACTTTGGGAATGTTTTGATGAATTCTAGCCCTTCAAACTCAGCACGCTCAATAACATGGATCCAATATCTTTGCTTGGAAAGCAACACAAAACAATTTGGTTCCCAAATTCCTCTTCCAACAACTCATTCACCACAACACAAAACAATTTGGTTCCCAAATTCCTCTTCCAAGAACACATTAGCCACAACACAAAAGCAATTTGGTTCCCACATTCCTCCTCCAAGAACTCATTCATCATATTTGAGAGCAATATATTTGAAATACCACATGATTTTCTCTCTTTCGCAGAACTTATAACAGATCTGCAATAAGCACTATATAATTTCCTGCAGCATAAGCAAAACCATGGAGCCACTATACCATTTCGAACAACACACCAAACCATGAAGTCACTATACAATCTCAAAACAGCACAACCAAACCATGGAGTCACTCTACAATTTCAAACAGCACAACTGAAATACAAAGTTGTATCCACAAGAGCAGTGTTAGTCAATAATGAATTTACCTGCTATTGTTGGTCACCCAACTTTCCTGAAACCAGAGCATCTTTGAGTTAGAACCAATAACATAACAAACCCCGAATGCAACATGAAATAGGTTGTGGATGTCTGATATATACACATATATATACACACATATATAGCCTTTGTAAAGAAAGCCAACATGGAATATTTGCTCTCAAATAGGACTGCTGCAGAAAAAACAGATGCAGCTGCTCATTGTGCTTCTTCTCTGAGTTTTGCAATGAGTTGCATTCACATAATGACAGCAATAAAGGGAAACAAGAAAGTTGTTCTTTTTTTTTCCCACCTAATCTGTTTGAAGCCACAAAAAGTTGGGATTGAGAGGGAACAGCAGCCACCTTCTCCCCTCATTCATATCCCATCCATCAACTAGCCAACAATTTTGAGGACATTTGTGAGCACAAACTAAGTGAAAAAGGGTCCCCCATTTGGAAAGGCTCTTTAGTTACAAATGGCTTCTACCCCAAACTTTATTTCTCTGAAAGGTGAATGTTACCCTCCATAGTCTCCATGCATGAATTTCTCCTCTGCATAGTATGTAGCAATTACAGTATTGCCTCCAAACTTGCGACCATGCAATGATGCCTTTGCCTTGGCAGCACCTTGCAAGTCTCCATACTCCACAAAAACCTGGCCCTCCCCCAATCATTTAATCTCTTTCTTAGTTTTAGATGGAGGTCAAATAAAAATACAAGCTTAACTCAACTGATACACTGGACAGATGGAGGAAGATAGCTGTCAAGGTTTTTCAAAATAGATCAAAATGGAAATGGCTGACAATCCTGAATGCCTAAAATGACCTCCACAGAATGCTTGATTGTGGAAACTGTACCATTCCAATGCCAGGAACCTCTTCACCATTTGGATTGGGTCGAGGGATGACCAAGTTTGTTATATTTCCTGTCCAAACCCAAAAGCAACCATGTTGGTTAGATAACTACTGAGTATGACTGGATATGTGGAATGGAGTGAGTTTGCACTACTTAGCAGATAGAATGAGATTCTCCATGGCCACCAGAGCCATCATTGGGGACTTTGACAAGTGCAGAAAATCACCATATCTGCCACACTCTTCCCTCATGTCTTCAACAATTTCTTCATACTCATTGTCTTCCTTCAATTCATTGGGAGATACAACCTGCACAACAGAAAAAAAGACACTAGCATGAAAAACATCCAACAACAACAACGACATTAAGAACTAAACTCTGATGGAAATTGAGGGTTCAACTCTGCCTGACTGGTTCAAAGAATGAAAAAGATCAAAGCCAGAATAACTTGAGAGCATCATCCCACAGAAAGTCTGCTCACTTGAATTGTGGCTCACTACTGACAAGTTAAAAGGCCCACTGGGTTGTGCATGAAAGGAGCTGCTGGTTCATTTCATACATCCACCTAAATGGTAATCCCAGCTCTTCTACTCCACAATGCAACCTGCCCATTCATGGACAAGCATGTGCTAAGAACCCACCTGGGAAAGACACACAACTTTTGTGGGCACCTCCATGAAAGGTGCAGCCCCCATGCCTGAAAGCATGCTCGGCATCATGCCACCTCCCAGACCCGCAAGCATCCCAGGAACACTCATTCCCATTGACCCTAAACCCATTGCATTTGCTCCAGTTGCCGACAAAGCAAGTTTCTGTATATCCAACACCAAGAGATTTGCTTATTCACAGTCCAGGGCCAACATGCCAGATAGGGATCAATCCATAAACTCCAGAAGCCCAATTTACAAATTCTCAAGTAGCTCACATAATCTACGAAAAGAACATGACAAAGTTGTCTTATTTGTGAACAAAAGTGGCTGTTGACTGAAAGGCAATCCATAAGTTGCCATAGGTTGCCTTCAGTGCTTACAAACCAGAAGTAAAGGAAAGGGTTGACATGCAGGTCTTTCAGAGAGGAGAGACCTGCAGGGCAATTTGTTGCTGGGCTTGGATGAGAACGTTAGCCTGATCAGGCTTGGGCTGCCCGCTGAACCCCATGAAGCTATAGATAAGTTAGCACAAAACCATAAATGACAGCATTCTGTGACTCAAATGCAATTGTGTCTCACAAAGGCTGAAATTTTACTTTTGACCACCAACCTGAGATGATCAGAGAGTGATATAATAGTAAAGAATCAACCAACTTCATAACATAGAGAACAGAAGGAGAGACATCAGAGAGGGCAGAAAATAGCTAATTCTAACACAGATATTCGATCATTTCACATGTCAAAGCAAAGAGAGAAAAGAAAAATCCTTGAGGAAACTAGACATCTTGTCTGAGTGTCATTCCCACCTTGCAGAGGCCCTGCGCACAGTCAATGTGCGATCACCCATTTTCAACCCATTAAGGGCTGCACAAGCAATATCCATCACAGAGGGATCCTGTCACAAATTTCATTTCATATCAGCAGCTAGAAGAACTAACTGCCATGATAGTACCATGGAATTTCAAACCAGACTTCAGCAGAACAAACAGAACATACTGGATAGTTTTCAATTTCAACTAAGGACCCGCAGACCAAAAATATGGAAAGACCACTAGAATCACACCTGGTAAACACAGAAACCATAGCCCTTGGAGTTCCCAGTGTCCCGATCCTTTACTAGATCAAATGCACGCAGAGGCCTGCATTACCAGATAGGCTCAAATGGAACTTTCAAAAATATCATGTCTCCAACTATACAATATAGGGCACCAGCAGGTTCCTAAATGTAAACACCACAGAATGTACAGGTGGGAAAGGCCAAGGTCCTCCTTTGAACCAGCAAGGATAGCTGATGGCCCCAAATCTGTCCATAGATTGATTTTTGGTCATGACTTAGTGACAGCCTCTAATTGGCTCAATGTACCTACAAAATACATCAAGTTGTTGCTTAACTCAGGCTCCTCAAATGAAATACCAGCTGAAGCAGCTTGACTCACCCAAATGAAGACAGTAGATCCATGATTTGCTCTTCACTGAGATAGTAGGGCAAACCCCCTACGAAAATGCGGTCAGGCCCATCAGCACCACCTGAGGCCCTGGATAACAGCAATTGCCATGTCAGAATATAATAGATGCATACCAAAAGAGAGCCAATAACACCAAAATGCCCTGAGAATTTCCAGAAGGTTGATTTCTGATCTGTTTTGGTTTCAGGAGCCTGCTGGAAGGCCCAACAAGAAAGGTCTATAGAAAAATGGGTTTGACAATGAACACTCAAATAATGATAGTGAGGATGCATGGAGTAGTAATTGACATGCACCCAGGTGTAAGCCCAACAGCTGCCAGGTTCAAATGACCACTCGGTTGACTTGGCCCTAGAGTGGCTGCCATTGAAGGGTTGTAGTCGCTAGGCCTTCTTACTCGAACTGAAATCCCCTGCAAAAGAGAAGAGAAATCCAGTAAGGATGATTCCATGCATGTAATTTTGCAGGTGGCTGTGAAGAACCCTCATGCTCAAGCTGGATGCCAGATAGTTCATCAGCCACTACCTTTTTCACATCCTATACCGTCAGTCTTGATCACAAACATGCCATCAATGGGACACATCAAAACTCTAGCATGTATGCTGAACATTTACCATGTTCACATAGCTCAAACCCTCCCAGAACCACCACAAAAATGTGCAGGTGACTACCAGTCATTTGCCCATTAGTAAAATGCTGAACAATTTTCCAAAGGTCAAGGGGAACAACCTGAACAACACATACGAAGTCCAGATACAAATACACTAACACTACTTAGGCACTCAGCAAGAAAGCAAGTACCTCATAAATGATACCATCAAGTGCCATGGCATTACTAGCTTCTTCCACTGTTCGCATTTCCACAAAAGCAAAACGTTTCTCCTGGTTTATGTACACATTGACAACTGCATCACCTGGGATAGAAAAACTAGATGTGAAGTCAGGCCTCAGAAATGTTGATGATCTCCAACTTCTGGATTGTTGTAAATCCAGTCATAACACCATATACAAGTTCTCACAGCACTTTCACCTATCAACTACAAACTAATTCTCAACACTTGAATTTCACAATTCCTATGCATGGATGCAGCACAGAAACAAGTAGAATGATGGTTCTTAGTTATTACCACCACCAAACACTGCCTGTTCTAAAAAACTAGTTCCTATGGCTAGAATAATCTTACAGCCAGCAGTCGCATCAATCACATGGATCAAGGATAAGATGTGTCTTGCAAATGTGATCCAATGACATTCAACAGTACCTGGACCAGCAGTGTTGGCTCCAACAGCAGCCATTACTTGGCTGAAAAATGTAGCAACTGATTGTTCATTAGCCATTGGAGGTAGGCCCCCAACATACACCCTTCGAGCATGTCTTGTTGCCTGCAATGAAATTAGCCTCAGTTTGATGCCATCACCTGGGAGAAAATCTCAGTGGTGCACCAATAAGGAAAAAAAATTAACATTGACTTGGTGGTGAAGGAAAGTACCTGGGTGCCCCCAGCAAAGGGAAACATTGATGGAAAAACACCAGGCATGGGATTGCCCATGCCAGGGATTTGACCTGAAGAAGGGAAATGGAGTTAAACAGGGGAAATGAAGCACCACTTATAATGGGGGCACCTACATGCATGCCCTCAGTACTAATTCTCCACCTGACTCAACAATTCATGGCAATGGACAGGACCTGAAAGCAATTTTTTTGGACATTCCTCCTATTAAGGTAAAATTTGCTCTAAGGCTGGTTAACACCTTCAATTTATTCATCTTTCTGAAACAAGAATTGACAATTGTCATAGATGACAATGTACCTAGAGGTGAGAAGCCAGTTCCAGGACCTGCCGCTGATGATGGCAGTCCCCCTGCGTGCGGGTTGAGCATTGAACCTATTCTCATGCATAGTCAGCCAGTGTGCCAAATCCAGAAGCCCATTTTCTTGCTGACTAACAGGGATCCACTGGAAGCTCTAAGGAGTATGCATGTTTCCAAAGCACCCAGGCCCTACAGTCGCATAACACCTTGTGCAGAAGTACTTTCTGGTGTTGACAGCTAGTGTAGGCCAAAGTTCCTGTTACAGGAATAAAAAAACAAATATCTCCGGAAAGAAGAGAGGCATGCTGCACCACTAAAGGGAAGGGATGCCACACTCCCACGTTGTACAAACAGGCCTTCGCAGACACGTTCGTTGAGAGGCACAGATGACATGAGGCTTGTAGTGATGCCATTCCGCAACCACAAAGAAAATAATCACACAGACACAAACCAAGACACATCCAAAAGAAACACACAAACCAGCAAACAGCAATCCTCAGTGTCCACCCTTGATGATGCAACAATATCCATAAGTGTAAAATTCAGCTCGAATCTTACCTCCAACATGCTCAATACTCTATGTTTGCAACAAATCCTAATCTCTTGGTCCCTCAGCAACTGAGGTACTTGTCTCCTCTGGCACACAAAAGCTATCAGAGTTAACTCTGAGAATGAATACATTCTGGAAGCATGCCTGTTCATAGGTTGGCAGTGACATGCAGCCATCTGCACTATTTCCTTGGCCTTATTAGTGGCAGGCTACTGATCCAGTTGGATGACTAGTAGTATTAGCTTTACTTGTAAGGCAGATCCGTTGGGAATGTTGAAGAACTCCACAACAAAACCAAAAAATCTACTCCATTCAATTATGATGGAAATTTCAGAGCATATATGCAGGAAGGACATTTCCTTGAGACATACATGAAATGTTGCCAAAGTGAACTGTTGGGGGATCACCACAAGAACATTCAATAACAGGAGCATCTAAGAGAAGCTAATGACCAGATAATAAACAGCATTTCCATCTTCTAAACTATGCTATAGAGCATCCAAATATTACTCACCTGATACTGCCCCTGCTGTAACAGCATTAGCACCCGGGGGTGCCATATCAAAACCACTGGTACGCTTGCTGATCAAGATCAACACAACATAACAACAAAATACATTTCTCAGCCATGTCCACAACCATGAGCTTCTTTAGACAAAAATGGATACTGCAATTGTGAAGTATACTCTGCAAACTGACTGTAATTTGTGTTATTGTAGTAATCCAACATTGACTCAAAGAATCAGAGTCAGAGTTGTTGGTCCAGACCCAGTTCTGGCCCTCTATTGGAAGCAAGAGGCTATCAGTCACACTAGCTTTGGCTGGGGTCTATTGTACTATAAATGTGGGTCCACACATAATTTTTACTTTTCATTGAAAGAGCATTGTTTTGCAATAAATCACCAGACATAAAATACAATCTCTGAAAAAACTAGACACGTCTCAGTAATGTACCTTCGCCGATCCCTTGATGGTGACCGAGAACGTGAACGCCGATCCCGAGAAGGTGATGAGGATCGATGCCTGTGCTTTCGTTCTCGATCACGCTCATGCTCCTGTCGCCTACTGAGATACTCCGTGCCCACATATTAAAGTATAAGCAAGCAAATTATTTCTTATTGCAGAGAAATTCTACAATAACACTTTGCATTGTACTCTTGTGTCACTTCAGGCCAAACCACAACAAACATGACAAGAATGAGCGCATTCATCACCTTGTGAGTTTCATAAAGTATTGGCTTCACTATTGAATGGCAGTGACTAGATGCCATTATCCCCACTGACTTCATCAGTTCCGAGCAGTGGGTGTCAATAAGTGAAAAATAACCTGCTCAAAATTTCAGGCAAACAATTATGCAATAATCTGTACAGAGGTATCCTCACTCAAGCTGCAACAAGATTGTGAGGTATTCATTCCTTTTTAGCTTGCCCCTGTACAGGCAAACATCTAAACCTATGACCTAAAGAGGCCTAAACTTGATTAGAGGCAACCTGAACCTATCCTCAACAAAATGTAGTATCATGTATATACCAAAATATGTTGGACACCAGTTGGCACCATATGATTGCCCAGACCATAGCAATTATCACATTTCTGACCTGTCTCGATCAACCCTGTCTCCTCTGTCACTATCTTCACGGCGGCGTCGATCCCTCTCACCTCTGTCTCTATCACGGTCACGATCATCCCTCCGGTGCCGATCTCTATGTCCATGGCCACCTCCATCATCTCTGCCTCTGTCCTTGGTCTTCTCATCTTCCCGACCAGGGCGCTGCAAGAAAAGCATACATATTTATAGATAGATTAGATTCACTCACAGGATAAAAGCAATCAACTGCAAAATCAGCTAAAATCTACTTGCTTTAGGACAGGCTCTCACAGCTTGTCAATGTCAGGCTGCAAGGCAACTGGTCCTCAATCCCCTACTTATTGCTTGAGCTTGGAGTCTTTACTTGTACCAGATGATTTAGTCAGGGGACGTCAAGTATCATGATGCCTCTCCGATGTTTTGAGAAACATGTGATGTGACAATTGCAAATGCTGCAGCAACAAGAATGACATCAAAGATGGCATCAGAATGCTGAATGCAGCTTTGAAACATAAACTCCACCTCATTTTGGCATGAATGGCACCAGTAGGGTTGTGAACCTGCTTGTGACATCCATAGGAGCATGCTGCAAAGTTCTGAAAGACATGACACCATTCTAGCTCATCACCTGCTCATAAAACTGTGAACTATTGAACCCTAGAATACTCTCAGCATTCATAAGTTGATCCCAAAAGTCATCATAAGATAACTGCAAATCCAACTAGAGAGCCAGAACTGCAACTAGACCTGCTGTGATTTTCTGATATTCTCTTGTTTTTCCAAACATCTCAAACCCCTAGACACAAACCATCCCAAACTGTCCCCTCTCTAACCTCATCTCCTTCTTCTATGGCCACAGGTCCAAAGAACATGTAGATCCATAACAAAGGCATCTAAGTCATTATCTTACACAGGCCGTGTGACAAGATCCACTACTTTGCACATTACAATGGTTGCACATGGTAAAGGATCAGAAGTTGTTCGTTGTGGTTCATTCAAGAGCACATGTCTCTCTGGTCGAGTAAACATCGATTCAGTGCAACCGGACCTAGTTTCACAGGAACAGGCATGCGCAAGGGGGAAATGCAAACCCCCAGCCGAGGCCGACACTACAGAGAAGGAAATATGCCTGTCTTCATTGCAATCAGTGATTATAAAATCTGCAAACCCGGCACAATGCATGCCCTAGCCTATTCCTACGAAACAGGGGTTCCGAAAAAAACATGTCTCCGAAAACTGCTGACGCAGGAGGAAAAAAATACACTCATATAAAACGGGAGGAACGATAGGAAACAGCAAAACACACTGCAGAAACTCCTAACAACACTTGATTCCTTCCGAAGCTCAGTTTTCTAAAGTATCCTCAGTCCCTCAAGTCACAAAGAGTCTTTAGAGACAAAAGTAATCAGGCATCGGTATGCAGGAAAAGTGAGAATGAACGCGGCTCTTTGGTTTACGAACATGTAGTACGTACCTCTCTGTAACGATCGCCATTCTCCCTCCCGTCCCTCACATCTACGGGAGTTCCTTCTCGTCCACCGTCTTCTGAAACTCTTCGAGACGACCTGGAACGCGGCGGTGGCGAATCCCGCCAATCTGCAGCATATCTATCATCCTCTTCCCCTGCCATTCCCGTCCGTTTGCAGACCTCTCTCCCTCCCTCCGGTATTGTAACGTGCTTGTAGAGAAAACAGGAGACAACACCAACAACAAACGAGAGAGTACGCAGACAAGACCTTCCTCCTCCTCCCTCTTCCTTCCTTGTGTTCGTGCTTTAGTTCTTCGAAGCCACAAACCGCGAGTGGTCGCAGCTTACCGCATTTCCGGTTTAGGTCTGCATAGCCGCAAAACCGCGAGCCACAGCAGCTTACCACCTACGGCTCCGCGGCCTACCGGACGGCTGCTTTTGCTACTGGCTGTTTCTGAGGCGGCAATGTAGAACCCTCAGCAGAGAGGTCCTTAATTAAGTCCTCGTAAATCCTTAGGAATGAGGTCCTTGAATTTGGTCCTTCAAATGAACTCGTCAAGAAGGAGGTTCTTAATTTAGATGCTTATGAGAAGGGTCCTCAATTGTGCCCTTAGAATAGAGGTCCTTAATTTAAGTCCATGGAATAAATGTTCTTAATAGGGTATTTAGGATAAAGGTCATTAATTAAGTCTTTAGGAAATCCTTTGGAAAGAGGTCTTTAAGTAGGTCACTAAGAATCCTTAAGATAGAGGTCCTTAAAGTAGGTCCTTAGGAATTCTTAAGGGATTACTCGTATCCTATAGATTAAAGTTCTTGAGATTTTTATTTCATTCTTAAGTTATTGTTTCAACTCCTACATTGTTCAAGGGATTAAAAGACCATACAAATTTGTAGGGTGCATAATGTTCCTCATAGTCAAATTAGCATCATAAAAACTAAATATGTAATGTGTTTCCTCCAAATTAAGATATTTTAATTCATGTAAATATGCCAACAATCATCATCTTCAGAAGAAAAATGTGAAATAACTTGAGAACAATATCAAAAATTACCCTATTTAAATGTATGGTAAATCATACATTTTAATTAATTTTAGTTTAGTTAAATGAAATGTTCATTTATGATTTTAAAAAAATTCTCAATTTGATTGACATCCAAATGTTAAGTGTTTCAATTGCAAAATGTTAATTTTTGAAATTTTCTATTTGATTTTTTAATTCAATTTAATGTGAATGGGCTTTTTTCATATTTTCGGGTTTCTCCAAAGGAATATATGGAGTTTCATCTTTGGTGTCATAAGATTCCAAAACACACCCAAAAAATTTTAAAAACATGATTGAACATTGATATAATAATTTATGACAAAAGGTTTGACATGAAAGTAGACCAGCATGGGGTGCCAAAATGGAATAAAATAAAATATTATAACAAAATTTGTTAGCAACACAATTTTACAACTATTTTAACAATTTATTATTGTTGAGTTTTTTCCCTTTTTCATGTCAAGTTGGATGCCATGTAATTGACATGAATCAAGCAATACTACATTTTTATAAACTCACATTTAATGCCTCTAGACGATTTAACATTACATATTTCATAAATAAAATGACATTACATTTGTTCGTACACATACACATAATAAGATTTCAAAACATGAATGAATTTATATCAAGTCATCATTTTATCAATGGACATGCAAAAATATTTCAAAAAACTTAGGGTCAAAGAAAAGACAACCTAGTTTTTTCATTTCTTTTGTATTTTCACTTTAAGGCAATGTTATGTAACTTTTGGTGCCACTCCACCATTGTTCTCACACATTTGCACCTTTGTGTTGATAGCAAGAAAAATAAGTCAGATGCTAAAATGTTTCCTTCTTTTCTCACATTTTTTTCTAATTTCCTTTGTTTTTTCATTTCCTTACATTTATCTACTCCTTGATAAATTCTTTGCATCTATTTGCTTGATTGTATGTTGCTACAATTATTCCACGTCATTATGCTACCAATCTATAGTTGTGTTGCAATGACTGACTTGAATTTTTCTTTATGTATCATGCTCAAAATTGTTTTGATGTACAACCCTCCACACCATTTTTCTTGCAATTGTGATCGAACTTGATTTGTTGCAACATTCCATTCTTGCTCTTGATTTGTTGCAATTTTGCAACATTGTGTGTGCAACACCCTTTCCTTCCATTCCCTTTTATTAGTTATTTATTTCAAATTATGTTATAGTGGAAATTTGTCAAAGAGCATGCATGCTTGTTTATAACCTTTATTGCTTTGCTAATTTAGATGATTTTGAAGTTGGTGCAAACTAAGAAAGTTGAAAACATGAATCACTGCGATTTAAGAGGTGAACAACAAAATGTAAATCATGTTGAACAATGTGATCCTACATCAATTTAAATTAGTGAGTAAGCTTGGAATTTAAGTGACTAATCAAAAACATTAGGTAAACCTTCATTCCACTCCTTGGTTTTCTCATTTTTTCACTTAGTGCGTACAATAATCAAAGGTAAATTTATCACTTTCAAATGGCCAAATGCATTTTTTTGAAATTGCACTTTAAGCTCACATTCTTATTACAAAGCAAAACACAATATAAACTATTTGTGCATATTGAAATTACAAGTTCCTTCCACAATCTTCAACTTAGCTCAAGGAGAAAATTAGTTCATGTGTAATGAATTGTTTACAATTGAGTGTTCAATTGTTTCCCTTATCACTTTTGAAGCAATTTGAACAATGGATACAATTTTCAAAAATTTGATAACTTGGACAATTAGAAACAAGTTTAAACATGTTGCAAACTATTATGTAAGAAGTCATGAATTGGTGTGATCTACTTAGCATCCATGGTGCTATGGATGAAATAAGCATATATTGTAATCTTAAAATCTTCTTAATTTTTTGCAAAAAATTACTATTACCACAAGATTGATGGATACATTATTGTTTATATGTAGACCTTGTGGTAGATTATAACAAGTAGTTTCTTGACTTGATTACATGGTTACCTAACCTGGTGAATGATCCTCATATGATTTAAATCACAAAAATTTCATATTGTATCGTGATCTTTCATATTTTAACAAAAGTTGTCAAGAAGGAATGTCACCTTACATTTTTATTAATCAATGATATCTTTTGTTGAATTGGATTATGATTCTTCATAAAAAAGGCAACACATTTATGTTCTTTAAATGTTTTATAACAAAAAACATAAGTAAATCGCTTCATAGTTGAAAATGTGTTTAAAGTTTTGAAATTGACATTTTGAAAACTATTTGGTAAAATAAAACCACATATTACTTTAGTGTTTAACATGGTGATTTGTTGTGTTTTGTTACACAACTTGTTAATTGCTATAAATAAATAATATGGAAGCTATTATGTACAATTTGACAAGAGAAATTGAAATTGAACAATTTCAAAAATTATCTAAGCCTACACAACAAATGAAGTGAAAACATTATAGGCCCCTTAATTAAATGTAAATATCCATTGAAGCTAGTCCAAATGAATGGGAACCATGTCAAAATGTAACTTGAATTTTTATTAGGAGGCAATGTCATCTATTGTGACAAAAGTACATAATCAAATGTTTTCCATGAACCTTCAATGTTTTTGAAGATTTTGAAGATTATACATTTTGTCATCTTTTTGTTCTTTTATCATTATAAATAGAACCATATACAATTAGCCATGAGTATATGACCATTAATCCAAACATCCATGTTATATCCATCATTAGTCCCAAAAATTAGGTAGTTGTAAAGGTCATTTGCAATAATGTCTTCTATGACTATAGTCATATATACCACATGGAAGACATTTCCAATGGCAAAGATTTAATTTTAAAATATTTTTTATTAATGTTGTGTTTTCACATGGTAGCCTAGAATGAATGCAATATTTTATTAACCATTTATACGCTAACATGCAGCAATTTAAAATTTAAAAAATATTTTTCCTATCCAATTGTATGATGTCATGTGGTAATCAACTCTTAGTCAAATAAGGTTACTTGGAACATGTGCCCTAACCTACACATTCAAGCCCTGGGGGCCTAATCTAATCACCATAACTTAGGTTTTTAAAAAGGACCTAGCCTAGGTTAAACATATATTCCTAAGAACCTAGGTAGTATATAGGATAAGAATAAAAAAACTTGAACCCTCATTATTACAAAATGTGGGTGTAGTTCATTAATCTCTATTCGTTAGACCGATGAATTCATTGTTTTTTCACTAGGTCCCATTCACTATAACCAATGAATTCACTTATAATTTAATGAAATCACTTGACATATATGGACACTTTTTGTTGTAATGCCCCCACCTCCATTTTGAAAGCTCAAATCCTTAAGGATATGCATTACCACATTTTATTTGTAACAAACAAAATTATCACAAAAATATTAAAGATAATATTTTGAACCTAGGTTAACTTAAACCATTCTATGTTGATATAGGTTGCCCTACTAGGTTCACATAGGCCACCCTATGTTGACCTATGTTGCCCTAAGTTAATTTAAGCCACCCAATACTCTAACCTATGTTAACCTAGGCCTCCATATGTTATTTTAAGCAAACATAGGTCCCATTAGGTTAAATTTAAATAACTTAGTATAACTTAAGGTTACTAAAATGAAACTAGGTTATTTAGTTAAACTTTGTTATTTAGGTTGAATTTAGCCTAAACTTGGTTAAAGTAGTTATTTAAATTAAAGTTGGTTAAAATTAATTTAAATATTTTATTTAAATTAAATTTGATAAAACTTGGTTATACTTAATTAAATTTGATTAAAGTATGTTATTTAAGTTAAACTTGATTAAACTTGGTTAAATTTGACTAAAGTATGTTATTTATGTTAAACTTTGTGAAATTTGGTTAAACAATGTTATTTAGGTTAAACTTGGTGAAATTGGGTTAAATTTTACTAAATTTAGCTAAATTAGATAATTTAAATGTTAAATTTGGCTACACTTGATTAAAGTAATTTATTTAAATTAAAATTGGTTAAATTTGACTATTTAAGTTAAAGTTGGCTAAATTAAATTTTCAAAAATTATTTTGGGTATATTTGTTTAAATTTTGCTTAAATTGGCAAAATTAAGTTATTTTGTCTAAAATGGTATACATTTGGTTAATTGGTCAAAAAAAATATATAAAACATACATAAAAATACATTTTTATGTCACCATAAAATATTTTTAGGAGGTGACTAATTTGGTTACTATTATGACTAATAGGAGATATCAATCTATTAATGGATGAAAATAAATTTAAAAACCATCTAATCGATATGATGAAGTTTCCAATAGTTGCATCATAATTGTAAGAATGACCAAAATAGTTGAAAATTGATGTTATAGTTGTAAATAATCCCAATCTTAGTCGCAAATGATTACAAGTTGCATGTAGCCGCAAACGAAATGGTTACATTTTGATTAATTTCTATTAGTGTCACAAATAACATGACCTGGTTCTCCATAATACAACACAAAGATTGTTTGTACATTGACGTTGTTTCTTTTGTTTTGTGAAGGGCTTGAATTTTGTTTTATCAATTTGCATGGGATCATCTTTTGGCGAGGTTGCCAAAGGTTAAACTGACATTGCAAATGGAATTTTTTTTTGTGATGTCAGTGGTGCAAAACTCCTTTGTGTTGTCGATGTGAGTTCATGGTGCCTCTTTTATTAACATTCAAAAAGCTTGTTGTCACACCGATTAGTATGTGCAATGGCCTAATTTAATTTTCAAAGGTTTGGCAAAATGAATAGCAAGTCCTTTACATCACCTTGTAACCCAAACTAAAATTAACTTATGAGCGTTACTTCACCCCATGAAATATCATAAACCAATTGTCTAAACTTTAATGCATATATTAGAACTAAACATGATCGTTGACAAATAATTTATATTTTGATGTTAAATGTGCATTCTTTGTCCGAATCTCCAAAGGTGGCATTGAACTTTTCAAAAAACGTTTCAAAACCATTGAATAAGGGTGATTAATGTTCCAACAAAGGTGCGAACTAAGCAAGGGCCATGTTTGATAATAAGGTGCCCATGAATCCAAATTGAGTTGGGTTAGTTGGATACCAATGAGGATAAAGTTGGATGACCAAATGCACTTACATTACAACAAAAAGTGTCCATGTACGCCAAGTGATTCCACTAGATTTTGAGTGAATTCACTAGTTGTAGTGAACAGGGACCAATGAAGAAGTAGTGAATTCATTGGTCTAGTGAATGAAGACTAGTGAACTGCACCCACATTTTGTAGTAATGTTAATTAACAAAACCTCAAAATTTTGAACGTGTGCCATTAAACTATTTAGGTAGGCTAATTCATGGCTCCTTCAGTCGGGGTTATGTTTTTGAAATGCATCCCAAATAAGTCTAAGTTTGACTGGTTTACAAATGAATAACAAATTTAGGAAGTGTTTGATTTTCTTGTTCAAGAATCCTAAAGACAATAATGACTTCTTCCATGGATGTAGACATGATTATGAACATTGTGAAATATGACACCAACAAGAGGTGGGTAATTCATAACCTAAATCAACAAGAAGTGGGTAATTTGCGACTTTTTGAAATTTTTTTTTTTGAAGAAAAGAACTTTTCCTTTCTAAGGAAATTGTAGAAAACACCTGGCAACCGCTAATCCACATTCAACTCCAAAAGGAATCTAATTCCTAAATGATTTATAGACACAAAAATAGTTGTAGATTTGATGTAGTCTATTCAAACTGTTAATGAGACGAAGATCCATAAAAACAAAGGTTAAATGAAAGGTTTAAGTCTAACTTTCAAACAAGGAACAAAACAAAATTATGCAATTCAAAAACAAGAACACAAAATTAAGAATAAAAACATGAGATGTGTAAGACAAACGTGAAAACTAACTTTTATTATGTTAACATATGCAAACATGAATATGAAAAGAACATAACAAGGTTACAAGATTGTGCCTAAAACTAATGTTGAACAAACTTTAAAAATGAAGGGTCATACTTGTATTTATACCATTTTGGGGATTTAGTTCAAGGAAGTTTCCAAGGAGGTTTTCATGTGTGCATCAAGTAAAAAAACTTTTTGAGAACCAAATTTCTAACTGAGAATCACTATGAATTAACTAAAATTTAACTAAAAGTTAATTGGGATTTAACTAATTGTAAGACCACAAACATGATAGTTCAAGATAAGGTCAATTAAGTAAAATCTTCAAAAATCACAAGGGAAAAAGTAATAAAGGTAACCTTGCCTTCCAACACAAAAACAATAGAGAAAAATAAAAATAAAAGCAAATTGGAATTTTCAATTGTCTATGGAAAAGGTACGAAGGTAATTATTTTCCAACCTAAATCTTTATACTTCCCAAAATTATTAATTCAATTGAATAATACTTTCCAAACCTTGTAACTATACCTTGGTTGAGTTGTTGTCTTCCACTAAACGACCTACATATTGTTCCTATTGTCATGCAATAATTACTTTCTAACAAGCTCTAATATTCTAGAAAACAAGTTATAAATATAACACAAAAAATAGAATAAACTAATATGATAACTATAATATTCTACATTGAACTACAAAAATTACTATCTATTTAAAGGGGAATAACGTAAAAAAGAAAAGAAAAGAAAAAAAAAATACAACAAGTTTTCCAACCTTCATACATTTTCCTCCATTACTTTTTCTTTCTTCATACCAATTTTTTTTTTTCACTCCTCCTAAAACTTTCCATAGAAGAATGATGGGAATCCATTTTTTAATCCCCTTTTTCATAAACCACAAAGTCCATATTTGACCCACAAAAATAAACCCTTTTATTTTAATCTTCACACAAATTTTTCTTAGTTGATTGGTATTTAAATACCAATCACTCATCTCCATGGGTTAATTAATTTAATGGCTTTATCCTTAGAATTTTAAAAAATGATAAATAATCTACCACTAATAACTGTCTAATTACTAGGAGGCCCATAGCACTAGCTAGTCTAAATAAAATTTCTACCTTTAACAACTAAGCAACCTACTTTTTGTACATTAATTTTTATTTTTTTGGAAAGCTTTATGATCAAATTTAGGAAAAATATGATATGTTGTGGACAAAAACAAAGGGTGCAAACTCTAACAATGTTTGAATGACAAACACCAAAATATAATCATTTGTATTTAAATTTTATGTTATAAAAATAGTTTGCCAAAAATCTCATGAAAAGTTTAGTGAACATCCTACCATAAGTATCAATCCAAAATTACAAGCACAAATTGGATCATATCACTCCAAGTCATTTTTCTTGAACTATCATGGCTTTATCATTCCTTTTCACATTGACATCCATCATTCATTACATAAAAATTTGGACCGAGGGTTTTTCATCTATGGTTCAACCACAAATTGGTAAGTGTCCTTAACCTTCTCCAACTTTTGAATTATATTAACATAAATCCTTACCCAACTAACAATGCCACACCCCTAACCTTGAAAGACTAAACATGAAGAAGTTTGTGTTTCTTCACTTGTCCACAAAACCTCATTGTAACTTCCTAGAATCACAAAACTATTTTCGACAATACTACATCAACAACAAATTATGGATTTCAACTTCCTCTAAAGTTTATACAAATGCAAGTCTCACTTTCTATCTCTCAACCATTCAACCCTTGAAACATAAATTCACAACTTTCCAAACATACCAAACTTGGGATAAGGAAATCACCAAACTATCTTTTAACCTTCCACAAATTATCATCACCTCCAATAGTGCTTCTACATTGAAAAATCTCTAAAGCTATTCCTACGTTATGCATTGATTCTCCATGCATAATGAAACCAATTTGGAGAACTTGAACATACAACCAACTAGCTATGAACATTCATATCATAAGTGATGTTTTCTACACACATGCACACCAACAAAAAGACCCACAAAGAGTTTGTGTTTCTTCACTTATTTGGATTCTTTAGTCAATAGCTAAAAAGAACCACTACATCGTTTGTCCATCCATTTCCCTTATCCAATTCCACATTGCCTTCCCATTCACATTTTATGCCTTCCCATCCATCAAGATAGCCTCATTTTCCACCACAAAGCAATCATCTTGTGTTCTTCAATGTAACCTTCATTAATTTTGTCCAATAACCAAAAACAAAGGTGATCTCCTCTCACCTTGCTCCATCACACATCATAAAACTAAACCTTAAAACCATGGATTCACCATCATCATCTAGCACACAACCTACCAATGCCAAAAGCCAATGTGACTCCATCAACATACATCCATCATGTTTCAAACGTATTTAAAAACCTAATTTAGGGCTGTGTTGCAAAGTTCCAACAAATGTAAAACAACAATTTAGGTGAAGTTTTGATGCACTAGAAAATGAATTTCCCATAGCAGATTATGCTAGGATAGCCTAGTAAGGCGAGCCTAGTAGGTGAGCCTTGGGCTAGTGCACATGGCATAGTCTACCATGGGCATCTTGTTCTTCGACATTAAAACTATTGTAGTGACACATTAAAACCCTCACAATATTAATTATTTTCAGGTCTACGAGAAAAATAAAATTGTCCAGACCCTTTGTGGGAAGACCTTTTATGAGAAAATAGTATTATTATTATTTTGTTTTGTGCAGGAAAGTTTCCAGTTAAACATGTCACTATGGTATATTGGAAAGATGCATGTAAATGGTTAGTACATGGGTAATCATCGAGGTTCTAAGGGATAGGAAGACAACGAAAAGTGCTTCCTGTCCACACCATCCATCCATTCATCCATCCATCCATCCTTCGTGTGTGGCTGGAAAGGTTGTTTGTTCATTGTGGCCCCAAAGTTGCTTCTGGGAATGTTATATTATTGTCTGGGTTATGTATTATTATAATGGATTGTGCCAGATACAGGCCATTGTGTTGTGTCTGGTGAGAAAGGTGGGGGGGGGGAGCTTGGTACTACCACAAGCCCAAATTTCTGAATTGGGATGGAATATGGGCACAAGGGCATGTATGTACCTAGCACACTCGACACTATTCAATGATTTGGGTGTGGCTTTGCATAATGATCCTTGATTTGGAGACTGGTCATGTGGATTTGCATAATGGTCATGTGAATTTTGCTGAATGGTCTTTTGTAGATAATAGGCCTTGGCACCTACCCAAGTTAGGTTGGGTAGACCTCCCCATAGGACCCCTTGGGTCTGCCTTGTAAGAGGACTATATATAAAGAGGCAGAAAAGGTCGCATGAATATAATTATGTATTATGAAATGTGTTGTTGGGTATACAAGCCCTCGTGCCCAGTAATTTGGGCATGCTCTCCTCAGTAGGGCAAGCCAAAATTTCCCAAATGGGCCATGAAACAGGCGTGACATGACGGGTTATACCCAGTACATTCCATGACAGAATGGTTTGCTTGATTTGCACAATGGGCATGTAGATTCCTAGAATGGGCATATGGATTTTGCACAATCCGCAAGTGAATTTTGAACAATGGTTAGGTTAGGGAGACCGAGGAAGACCCATGGTTAGGTTAGGTAGACCCAGGTAGACCCAGGAAGACCCATCCATTGTGCCTGGTCTAAGGGGACTTCAAAAAAAAGAGGCAGAAAAAGGGCACACAAAAACCATTACGTGTGGGGTGGTGGTTATGTGAAGAAAGAGAGGCTGAAATGCCAAGAGGACCCACAAGCCCTAAAACAGAAGAGCAAAGCAAAAATTGACCACACAAATGTAAGTAGAGTTAAGCACCCAACCGATCGGAAGCTAAGGATTCTGCAAATCTCCCTCCCACAATCTGGACCGTTGAAATGCCATGAAACTACATTTTGGACCGTGTTCCACTCCCGTTAAGGATTCTGCAATCTCCCCGCCCCCACCCCCACCCACAATCTGGACCGTCCAAGGCCGCGAAGCGGCCGTGTGTTCGATCCCCATCACGGATTCTGCAATCTCCCCCCCTCCCACAATCTGGACCGTCCAGAAAGTGGAAGCACAATCTGGACGGACCGTCCAAGGCAGAGAAGGCTCGAATACAAACCGGTCGTGTGTTCGAACCGAGTGCAGTGCAGCGAGAGTGTCGTGTGTCAGCTCGAAAAAACCCCGCGATCTACGCTTGATTGAGTGCGCGCGGGCGACAACTGCCGCATGCGTACGCACGCGTGGCTCGCTCTCTCGCTCGCTCGCTGCGCTTGCGTGCGCGACAATTGTAGGTAGCTCTCGCTCTCGTGCCACTCATCACTCACACACACGCGACATCAAAGTGTTGGCCGGCTGTCTGTGCGCGACATTTGGAAGTTCCGCATTTCGGACCCAAGAACACAAACAAACCAACCAACAAACAAAAAATTCAAGAGGAGGGAGGGACGGGGTTTTGTTTTGTGGCCTAATTTCACTCTTTGGGGGTGGGGAACGAACTCTCGGTTGTTTCTTCTTCATTCTACGTTTTCTGTTTTCCGTTTTGTTTGTGTTTCTGGATTTCTAGCTTATCGGAGGAAATATGAAGCACCAGGAGGAGGAGGAAGAGGAGAGATGTAGAGGCGGTTTTGATGGTTTTAGAACAACGAGATTGGGAGAAAAAACCGCGTGATTCTTGGAGTGAAATTTGGCTGCTCCTCCTCCTGCTGCCCGTAATCCGGTGCACAGAGACACGGAGAGAGAGAGAGAGTTCAATGTAATTGGAGGAGGAGCAGTAGGGAATTCGTAGAGGTTGTTGCAGCGAGAACACGTTTAGGGTTTGGGAATCAGCCGGGGGGGGGAAGGGTGTTCGAGTTTCGTGCAGTGGGAGGTGGGTGTTTGTTTGGGTGGTGGTAGCATGCTTGTCCTCCAACAGAGGAGGTTTTGTAGTAGCCACTTTGCGGTTTGGACACTTGTGGATTTACGGAGGTGGAAATGGCGGGACCTCCTCGTTCCTTCCATAGTACGACGACGCTTCACTGGCAGCAGCTGAACGACAAGGCCAATGCTCCTCCAGCAACCAGCTCAATTGCTGCTGCTGCAGAATGCGTGACATGCAAACGTTTTCTGAAACCTGTGTGCTCAGTGGCGTACTTGAACCGCCGCTTTACGACGGACGAGAAGAAACCAGTCGGGTGCTGTGTCACTTTGGACAGTGTAGCGGTTTTGTGTAGTCGAAACCCTTGGAAAGACACACGGGGGAAGAGAAAGGAGGACATTGCGGGATTCAGCAGGAAGCTGGTTCCCAGTTCTTTCCGGCAAGGCGATGATCCACTGGTTTTCAGCAAATGGACAGCAGCAGGCAGGCATCAGAAGGAATGGGGCAAAAGAACAACAGTCGGTGGAACACCTGCAATTGCCATGATAAGGGAAGTAGTAGCTGCAGGAACAGCTGCAGCGACAGTGTCCACAAACGGCGGCCATGCAGTGGTGCTCAGAGTGGCCCTAGCTACTGTAACTCAAGTAGCTGTCACTGCAGCTGCTGTTGTGTATGGTGCATATTTATCTCCTTATGCAGATGGCATTCTTCGACGGGGTACAACCAAGGATGAAACCCCCTGTAAGAAGACATCCAAGCTTTGTGCTGCTGCTGCTTGTGGGTGTTGCAATGTCAAGACTACTTTTGAACTTTTCCTCTTCAATAAGAGAAAGAGCACACACTGTAGTAAAGCTTTGTTTTTTTGTGTGTGTCTAAGTGGATGGACATGTACCTCAAAACTTTTTTGACACCAAAGATATCATGTTTGTGGTGCAGCTATGCTCGTTTTTGATGGTGTTGATGTTACTGACTACAAAATCTTTCAGAAAGTTGAGGTGAGCAGCTCTGGCTACCTGTGGGCTGAGCCATCAGCTCAAACAATTTGACTTTTACAGCTCCTTTAAAACTGACTACATGGTTCCATTCATTGTGGTTCACTTTCTGTGCATACAAACCAGTGCTACATGCACACAAGTTTTCGAGGATTTTCTCCAGTCTTCAGCATTGCCTTTCTGCCAAAGAAGTTAGATCTTTGAGATGTATTAATTTCAGATAATTATAATAGTTTCAGATGTACAAAATCGCTGCAGAATATGACCTTCTGCTTCCAATAGAGAGTGATTTGGGCTCAACTGGTGGTGAATTTGCCATTGAGACGGGACAGATCCACCCCAATTGTTCCATCTTATATGCGGTTGGAAGTGTTCCAACAGTCATTTTCATACAGTTGATGCTGCTGTTACAGCTACAACACATCATAGTTGCAATTTGATATGAAAAACCTTCCTTGACTCAATGCTTGTTGGCCTTGTGGATTTGATTATTTTCTTGCATTTAATACAGCTGTGAGAGTACATGCTGCAGGTACAGAAAGCAATAGCATATGCAAGGGAAGCACACACAGGCCAGATGAGAAAGACTGGTGAACCTTACATCACACATTGTGTCCACACCGCCAGGATCCTTGCAGCCTTGGTTCCAGCTCATGGGAAAAGGGTATGTTGTTTTGTCTGATTCTTCTGAAATCCTTGCAGTGGTATGTGTGGTGGTTTACTCAATTTTTTGTCAACAGCCAGATGATTAACTCTGTTCTCTGTACTTGAGCACTTTATGTCAACTGTGGATCCCAAGATTGTCTGAGAGTGAAATGGCCTGTGGGATGCCATGTTTTGTGCTTGAGCAATCTCCATTGGTTATTTGATAAATTTCTTCACAGATCTAATATCAATCTTTATTCCATGATCTATTGAGAATGTCATTGATCCTATAGATGTGGAAATGCATGTAAATCCCTTTAACTTGTCTCTGATATGAACCATTGCTCGCATGTGACTGACCTGTTCCATGGAAAGTTAGGGCTGCTCCCCATTTCTATGATCCAAGAATTTTGTCTTGTTAAGTTCTGCAATTGATAACAGACTTTCTGGGGCATTGATGCAACAGGCAGTCAATACAGTAGTGGCAGGTGTGCTTCATGATGTGGTAGATGACACTGGGCGCGATCTGCGAGATGTGCGGGAACATTTTGGTGATGAGGTTGCTAGGCTTGTAGCTGGTGTCTCTAAGCTGAGTCACATCAATCAGGTACAGAGTATTCCCTTTGGTCAAGGGTTTGTAGATGGTCTCTCCTGCAGCTAGTGTCTGTGATCACTGCTTACCAGAGGTGCTTATGCATTGCCTATTTTTAGGATTGCTGGGGTCCATGTTGGAGGAGGAAGTTTGTGGGGGAAAATGGCAAGATCAGAGAGAGGCATTTGTTCAAAATTGGGGTTCCCAGAAGGTTTTGATGAAGTTAACTAAAGATGCAGCAGAATGGTTTAAATGCATAATGTCTGTTGGGCTTGAAAGGTATGTCTGGAATTGACTTGGTTTCATTGCAGCTTTTACGAAGACATCGGAGAATTGCAGCAGAAGGCAATCCTGATGAGGATGATGGCCTCAGTCCTGCGGAGGTTTGTGTTTAACACTGCTTGTTTTGTGCTGTGTTATAGACTCCATGACTTATGATGTACATTATAGTGACCAATGGTCTGTTTTAACAGAGTAATTGATATCCATGTTTCCAGGTCTTTGCTGAATGGTACTTGAGATCAGTCCCCATTTTCCTAAATGATTTGAAGTGAATTGTGTTTTGGGCCTCTTTGGATATGCAAATTTGTTAGTTTTTAATAATAGAGAACCATTTGTGAGACCATTTCTTTTTGTTTCTGCCAGCATGACCCACTGGAATTAAGGGAATGTTATGGGTCTTGCAGGTAGACAGCTTGCGAATGATGTTACTGGGTATGGTAAATGATCCACGTGTTGTTCTTATCAAGCTTGCTGATCGCCTGCACAACATGCGGACTATGTATTCTCTCCATCCTGAGTTGTTGCACTGTGGGGCTGCATTCAGCAAGAGTCTAGCATTTGGGGGTAGTAGGGGAGAGAAGTTGTGGGGGCATGAGGAAGCAAATGATTCTTGGTTCAACATAGTTTCCATCAAACAAAGTGACAAGTTTCAACATCATCAGTGTAGCAAGAAAAGTCAAATAGTCAAATCTACCTTAAGACTACTGAAAATGCAAACAGTGACATAAATGTACAAGTGCATTGAAGTATGGAAGAAAGGAAAAGAGTGCAGTTCAAATGGGAAGTTCAAATGTCTTGTGTGTTCTAGAACCGCATGCTTCTGATATCTCGTGCTTTGGTTGCTGCACAATAATGTTCAGTTATGCATTGCCTTCCTCCAAGGCTTGTGCTGTGGCACAAGAGACACTTGCGGTGTGGTGTTCACTGGCATCACGGCTGGGAGTTTGGGCTGTTAAAGCTGAACTGGAGGACCTTTGTTTTGCTGTTTTACAGGTGAGTCTTTTTCTGCTATTCCTGCTATGTGAGCTACAATTATGG